>OGFQ01000097.1_pt1 | contig 73954 bp, 48 predicted proteins | sample 1570961 | NCBI WGS metagenome assembly OGFQ01 (sample SAMEA2582022, study PRJEB24529) | metagenome | biome: Human gut stool | place: China | collected 2011
TTTTGCAACATAGGTCATAGTAGCTATATATTTAGTAGCAATCATCTCAGCTTTTATTGTAGTATGTGCTGGTACTTCCTGCGATATAGTTTCAGAAACAGTATAAGTTTGAGTCTCTTTTTTACCTACAGTATAACTCCATGAAGCTTCTGTTGTTGTTTCTCCCGTAAAACTTCCATCTTTAAACTCTGGAATATCAACTTTAAAATCCATAGATATTTTATCTGTAATTTTCAATCCAACCATTTCTGAAAAAGTAGACTCACATGAAGCTGATCCTTGAAAGACAAGTGTTCTCGTAGTCGGTATATCTGTATCATTTATCAACCATTTTACATCAATTTGTTTAGGTTCAACAGACAACTTATCATCTGTTGTTAATTCATAACTAATATTTTCTATTCGAAATTCATCCACAGGTATTATTTCCCATTTAATTTCGTCCCCTTTATAATATTTATCATCAATAATAATATCATTACTAGTTATACTAGCAGGTTGCACATACATTTTTATCGTTTGAGGATCAATTGGAGTTCCAAAAGGAGGCATTCCACCTTCAGGAAGTGTAGTGAAATAATAGCTATATTGATCAAATGCCGAAAAGTTAACCGTACCTTGATCAAATATAGTTTCACCCACAAAAAGTCCATAGCTACCTTCAAAATATCCAGACGCTATCATAGGAGAATTAATATTGTTGAATCTATACAATGAAGATACTTTAAAAGGAACGAACGGGGCATAAGACACTTTAACATTCCACCTTTGCCGGAGACTACCATCATCCTCATCTACTAGCCCCAGCTTGCCATTATCAGACACAACACTTAAATATTTCTTAGAATAAACTGATTTGATATTAACAGGAATGCCATCAAGTTGTTCTATTGGACGGGTAAGATCACTAGAGTTCCTTGTTAAAGGAACTTCATTCTCATTATTATCAGTACTAATTTCTGATAATGTATTCTCTTGTTCACATGAAAAAAGAACTAGCATCAAACTAAGTAAAAACATAATCTTTTTCATAATAGTGTTTTTTTAAAGTTAAACAATATGACTAACTACTCATTAACAAAAAAATCTCCATATCCACTATAAAGTTCTGAAGTAATCATTATTTGATAACGACCTGCATTTTTTATAAAGACTTCTACTGTTTCACCCGTCACAGCATCGTAATCATCCGACAAAACAAATTCATTCGTATCCAAATTTAAAATTTGGACGAACACAGTCCCTATTGATTTCTTCCAATCAATAGACAATACATTACCATATATACATATATATACAGGAGAATAATTAGGAGAACGAAATATTGGAACTCCAGTAGTACCTTTCACTGGCACCTCTCTTTTCACTTTCGATTGGCCTAAAAGAATTACTTCATAAAGAGGTGTAAAAGATGAAGTAAAGATGAAGACTAGTAACAAAAGAAATAACTTTTTCATAACTTTTCGATATTGATTAGAATGCTCAAATGTAAGAAGAAAGCATATAAAATCAAAAGAAAAGAATAAGAGTTTTATGTTAAAACCCTGAGTCAAAAATAGCAGATAAACCATTAATAATAAAGCACATAACTAAATAGCATTATTATATTCATAAGAATACCAGCAAATAAAAGAAGATAGTATATCATAAAGAATTCAGATAATCTTCTAAAGAATGCGTATTATATATATCAGGAAGTTTTAAAAGTATAGAATTACGCCTTTTATACATAGCATCCAATGTACGATCAAAAACCAAAGCTATTTCTAAATAGCTAAGTTCAATCTTAAAAAGACAGCAAAAACGAATATCCTGATTCGTGAGTAAGCTAGCTTGTGCTTTTAATTTGTCTACGAAACCATTCGAAAAATAATTTATATCCTGTAATAACGACTCCCAATCTTTCTCCAAAAACACATCCTTACATCTTTGATTATTTTTTTTCTTTTGAAGCAACAACAATAACGTCTTATAACTTTTCGAATTGCCCAACAACTTTAGAAAATATTCTCTATTATCTTTTTTCAATAAAAGCACTTGATTTGTCAATATATACAGTCGAGCTTTATCTTGTTCTATATTTCCTGCAAACTCTTGAAGAAGCTTCATTTCTTGCTCCTTTTTCCTTAAATTATCTTGCATGACAGACAACAATTCAACTTCTCTCTCCAAAGCATCCTTTTTGTTTGTCAACATCCTAATCTTATCACAATACCTATACCTTCTATTTATCCAATAAATTATCAATAAGCACACGCATATCAAAAGTCCATAAGTACAATATCTATAATCATTCAAAAGCTTATGATATTTCCCCCAATATATCCATCTATTCCCTTTCAAAATAGCGGTTTGTGTGTTTGCCCCTTTCAATTTTAAAGAATCAAGACACCTGATATAATAATTTTGAAAATAAAGGGCTTTATTTACATCCCCTTCCCTTTCCTTTATATCGGTCAATAGCAAATACCCTGCCGCCTTCGTATACAAATCATTAGTATTCATTCCTTTTAATACATAAAATGCTGCAGAATCATACTTTTCCAAATTTGCAAAAGCATTGCCTTGCAACAAAAATAATCTTGCAGAACTTAAAGAATCCTCTGCACAAACTAATCCTTTCTTTGTATACTCAAAACTTTCTTGAGGAGAATCTATTGAAGCATAAAAAGCAGCTATCGAATTATATACAATCCTCTGCGCATTTTCATTATGTATATTTTCAGCAATAACTAAAGCACGTTCAAAATAATCCATTGCTGCAGAATACTTTTTACTTTGCAAACGAATATTTCCTCGTGCTATTAACGCCATAGGTAAATTAAAAGAATCATTCTTCTGTACAGCAATATCAGAGGACAAGACAAAAAGAGAATCTGCCTTATTTAGCATATCTTGTTGATAATAAATCTGCCCTAAATTCCCATAAAGCAAGCAAAGCAGATCTTTGTTACCACTCTTTTCTGCGAAAGGCAATGATACAAGAAATTCACGCACAGCCGCAGCTTCATTTTGCAAGTCTTGGTAAACCCGTCCTAAATAATAATGAGACTTTGCCGATAAATCAGTATCTTGAATTGAATCATAGTAACATACTGCAATATTAATCAATGAATCACTCGTGTGTAAAATGTAATTTTTATCCTCTGCTTGTGTTAATAATAAAGCATATTTAGCTTTTTCCGCTACCTCTGCATTATCCATATTTTGACCTTTCAACAATAATAATGCTGAATCGGGATTATTTACCATCAAAGAATCCACTTTTACCAGAAAGGTGTTTTTTTCTTCTTTAGTATTACAAAAAACAATTAAAGCAACAAATGCCAACAATAACAAAGAAAATATATAGATCAATATTTTTATCAATGTATTCTTTACTTTATTATTTTTGCAAAAAGTTCCAGGTGCTCGTCTACATACCTTGCTACCAGCGCAGTAACCTGTTCCTCCATATCTAAATATGCCTCTTCCAAATCATCAAAAGCCTCATATTGCTCATACATTGCCATGAATTCATCGTCTGTCCGTTCCTTTTCCAGATCCTTCCGGTTGGCATCATATATCTTCTTGGCTTTATATACCAATTTAGAGAACTCTTCCGCCCCCCACAGGCGCATCACTTTTGCAAAAGGATTATCAAAGATATATCCGCCATAACCGTTCTGAATCAACTGACAGAATCCGCCGAACATTATTTCATCACGAAAAATCTGATAAGCCAGCAATGAATGCTGTTCACCTGTCAACAACGGCATTGTGTCAGCAGTCAATTCACCACCGATTATTTCCTTATATTTATCAGTAAAAACCTGGATAAATTCATCCATTCCTTCGCCCGCAGCTTTCTGTAAAGCGGACTCCATAACTTCTATCATAGCTTTGTTCAATAAATTATTCAGCAAAGCTACTAATTTTATTCTATATCTATCTAGTAATACCGCTACATTCTCACTAAAACATACCTGTTGGCGGAATTAATTTAATTCAAACCCATGAAAACAGGATATCTCATTCTGCTTTCCGATATCCGCCAGATAATTGCATACCGATATACTTTCCCTTTCCCGAAAAACCCTTTAAGCACATTTCTTTTACCGTTCAATAGTATGCAAACAACCCTATAATAACCTGCTTTACAACTATTATTGTCGCATTTTCAAAGGGAGTTCTTCATCGTTCCACCCAGGTGAACAAGCATGTCTACCTAGGTGCGCAGACCTGTTTACAAGGGTACAACGATCGGTTCACCCGGGTGGAACGATGAAGATGTCGGTAAAATAACACACGAATAAAGGCATCAAATGCCATAGAGATAAGTAACATAATATATAAACAACAAGTAAACAGCAACCAAGATGCTAGATGCATTCGGCAACTACTTACGCAAAGGGCAAAGAAATGGAATGAGGGATATCCCCCAAAAAGAGTGAGAGATAGACTGAAATGAAGCGATTCTAGGGAGAAAATAATGAGAGATACCTATTTGAAAAGTATCTCTCATTCTGTAATATACTAATTATATGCAGATTACACAAAAACAGTGAGACCGTGAGACTAAAATATTTTTTTCTTTGCATAGGATAGCTGAAAGAAGGAACTCTTTTAAGTCTATCTAATGCAAAAACATATAATTATTTATGCATGTAAATGCATTCCTATAGCCATACCTATTAAATAAGGTATTAACCAAATGCACCAAACGACGATACTAAAACGATTAAAATGCCTTTTCGCCTCGGCAGATCCCTTCACATAAGTCCATATCGCCCATGAAGCATGTACAAACATCAGAAGAATGGCAATCGTCCCCGTTACCGTGTGGATTTCATCATGCAAATGCGTTAATTCGGCAATATGCTCCATCAGGCTGGTCCCGACTGCATCAGACACCAATCCTAAAAGAAAGAAAATAATATGCCATAACTTCAGTTTCTTTTGCAGCCTTTCTCCCCATACACCGATAGTATAAAATACCAATGCAGATGAAATAACGCAGATTGCCGCTATCAAATAATGTATATCAACCTGATTGAGTTCCATAAAATTTATATTTCAGATAACAACAAAGCAACGAATAGATAGTTCGACGCATAGCAATCTTTCACAAATGCAATCCCGACTTTACAAACGACGAAAAAACGTAAACAGATTTGTCTCTTTTCACAAAAAAGTAATAAAAGGCGATTTGCAGAAACAAATAAATCGACTACCTTTGTGGGCGATTTAGAGAATCGTGACTACGTATTTTTAATTATATCACTAAAAAAAGAGCTAATTATGACTTATTCACACGAAGTGGAACACATGTGTGTTGTAAAGAAGGGTCCTAACCACGGACCGGCTCCCATACCCGAAGAAGGCAAATGGGTAAAATCTAAAGAAATCGTTGATATTTCTGGTTTGACACACGGTATCGGTTGGTGCGCTCCTCAACAAGGTGCTTGTAAACTGACACTGAACGTTAAAGAAGGTATCATTCAGGAAGCTTTAGTTGAAACTATCGGATGTTCCGGTATGACTCACTCTGCTGCTATGGCTGCTGAAATTCTTCCGGGAAAAACGATCCTTGAAGCATTGAACACTGACCTTGTTTGCGACGCTATCAATACTGCAATGCGCGAACTTTTCTTGCAAATCGTATACGGACGTACTCAATCAGCTTTCTCTGAAGGTGGTTTGATTATCGGTGCAGGTTTGGAAGACTTGGGTAAAGGTCTGCGTAGCCAGGTAGGTACTCTTTATGGTACTTTGGCTAAAGGTCCTCGTTACCTTGAAATGGCAGAAGGTTATATCAAACAAATCTTCTTGGACAAGAACGACGAAATCTGCGGATACGAATTCGTACACATGGGTAAGTTCATGGACGAAATCAAGAAAGGTACTGATGCTAACGAAGCTTTGAAGAAAGTTACAGGTACTTACGGACGCGTAACAGCAGAACAGGGAGCAGTTAAATCTATTGATCCACGTCACGAATAATATAAGGAGGAAAGAAACAATGATTAGAGAAGTAAAATTCGAAAGCCAAGACCGTCGTATCAAACAGATTATCGCTGCTTTGAACGCTAACGGCATCAAAGATATCGAAGAAGCTAACGCTATCTGTGAAGCTCATGGACTTGATCCTTATAAAACGTGTGAAGAAACTCAGCCTATCTGTTTTGAAAATGCAAAATGGGCTTATGTTGTAGGTACTGCCATTGCTATTAAAAAAGGTTGTACAAACGCTGCTGAAGCTGCTGAAGCTATCGGTATCGGTCTGCAAGCATTCTGCATCCCGGGTTCTGTAGCTGACGACCGTAAAGTTGGTATCGGCCATGGTAACCTTGCTGCTATGTTGCTGCGTGAAGAAACTAAATGTTTCGCTTTCCTGGCAGGTCACGAATCTTTCGCTGCTGCTGAAGGTGCTATCAAAATCGCTGCAAAAGCAGACAAAGTACGTAAAGAACCGTTGCGTTGTATCTTGAACGGTCTTGGAAAAGACGCTGCTCAGATCATCTCTCGTATCAACGGCTTTACATATGTTCAGACTCAATTCGATTACTTTACCGGTGAACTGAAAGTTGTTCGCGAAATCGCTTACTCTGACGGTCCTCGTGCAAAAGTAAAATGTTATGGTGCTGACGACGTTCGCGAAGGTGTAGCTATCATGTGGAAAGAAGGTGTAGACGTATCTATCACAGGTAACTCTACTAACCCGACTCGTTTCCAACATCCAGTTGCTGGTACTTATAAGAAAGAACGTGTTCTTGCTGGTAAACCATATTTCTCTGTAGCTTCCGGTGGTGGTACAGGTCGTACTCTTCACCCGGATAACATGGCTGCAGGTCCTGCTTCATACGGTATGACTGACACAATGGGTCGTATGCACTCTGACGCTCAGTTCGCTGGTTCTTCATCAGTTCCTGCTCACGTAGAAATGATGGGCTTCCTGGGAATTGGTAACAATCCTATGGTAGGTTGTACAGTAGCTTGCGCTGTAGACGTAGCTCAGGCTTTGGGTAAGTAATTCAAATAATTACCATATAGTAAATCCCTGTAACTGATAAGGTTATGGGGATTTTTTATTTTCAGTATGTTCATAGATTGAACTGCTGATTTACCTCTCTCCTACCTTTCTAATATAGTTTAGTTTTGTATTCCTACCTAATACTGATTTCACTTTACTAAGATGGATATAGATACTACTTTAAACTAAAAAAGAAAGTATTTATTAGTCCAATGCAAAAAAAGTAGAGTATTAATACAACTATCCCTAATGATACCTTGTTAAAGTAAGAGTTATTAGCTATCTTTGCATTGAAAGGAGATACACCTATGAAGCTGATTGAAAATAATATCCAAAAGATAATTGACCTATGCAAAAAACATAAGGTACATAAATTATTTGTCTTTGGTTCTGTTCTTACGAGTCGTTTTAATGACAACAGCGATGTTGATTTAGTTGTCGATTTTAATAAGGCAGAAGTAAGCGATTACTTTGATAATTTCTTTGATTTCAAATATGCTTTAGAAAATTTGTTTGGTAGAAAAGTAGACTTATTGGAAGAACAGACTATTAAGAATCCATATTTGAAGAAGAATGTGGATGCAACTAAAACTTTAATCTATGGATGAATTAATAAAGAAACACTTGCAAGATATTCTAACTGCCATTGAAGAAGTAGAAAGTTTCTTCGGCAATGCTCCTAAAGTTTATGATGACTTCTATAGTAACCTATGCCTTAGACGAGCCATTGAAAGAAACATAGAAATTATTGGTGAAGCTATGAATAGAATACTAAAAGTTGATAAAGATATAGCTATAACCAATTCTCGTAAAATAGTAGATGCCAGAAATTATATCATACATGGCTATGATAGTCTATCCGTAGATATACTTTGGAGTATGGTTATTAATCATTTACCAAAACTAAAAAATGAAGTAACAGCATTACTAAATATATAAGGTTTGTGACTTATTCACGACCATTTATTCAAAACAGAGAGATTTATAATCTGGAGCGTTCTTTAAAATATTTCAATATTTACCTGTAAAACAATCATTTACGATTAATTTGATTGAATTATAGGGATGCAGTGTCGCTACTTCATACGGTATGACAGACACTATGGGTCGTATGCACTCAGATGCTCAGTTCGCTGGTTCTTCATCTGTTCCTGCTCACGTAGAAATGATGGGATTCCTGGGAATTGGTAACAACCCGATGGTAGGTTGTACAGTAGCTTGTGCTGTTGACATAGCTCAGGCTTTGGGTAAGTAATTTATTACTTTTATACATAAGGAGAGTGTTCAATACAGCACTCTCCTATTTTTACTTAAAAACAAAAACTTTTGGAATAGCGTTTCCATTCTATATTTATTAAAAGATATTGACATAAACACCAAAAAATTATTATACAACAATGCTAATTTATCAACTGAACTTTGTTGGATATAAACCTAATAACCATATCTGCATAAGCTCATAATCAATAAAATTATGGAATACATCAACGAATTTCACAAGCAATGGATAGAGCGTACTCGCAAGTCAATAGCATTATGGAGCAAGCAGCCAGCCTCATTAGAAGAAAAAAGGAAGCAACAAGAACGTTTGGACCAACAGAGAGCTATAAGAGAAGGCAAATTGAAGAGTTAATTTCATTTGCCAATTCAGACGATTTATGGATCCCCCCTCTAATTTGAATATAGAATTTTTAAGTAAAGGTGGAGAAAATGAAGTCTATACAGGAAATGAAGATATAGTTGTAAAGCTGAACAACTTTGAGTACGCAGGCGATGATTTATGGAATAGATGGAGATTTGTATTTTATTGATACACAAATTAGATTGAGAACTCAATCCTAACGAAAGATCTATTTGAGAACTAATATACAACTTCGCTTGTTTATATAACAGATACTAAACATTATACAACAATGCTACTCACATTCTTAAATACACTCGCTACTATCATCAGTGTCATCAGTTTACTGATTGTGACTTATGGCGTACTCGTCGGCTTCATTGCCTTCCTACGCAATGAGATAAAACGGTTCAACGGAACTTATACCATTAATAATATCCGGCAACTTAGAGCAGATTTCGGCAGTTACCTTTTGCTGGGACTGGAATTTCTAATCGCATCCGACATTCTGAAAACTGTAGTTGATCCTACTTTGGATGAGCTGGCAATCTTGGGCGGAGTTGTTGTAGTAAGAACTGTACTTTCCGTGTTTTTGAATAAAGAGATTAAAGAACTGGCAGAAGATAATTCTGCCAAGGACATAAAGGAACTATAAGATAGGTCAGCATTATTAAATGTCTCCAAAGCTGCATATTTTTATTACCGGATATTTCTACTTTTAGCTACCTTTGCAAAAGCAAATCCTTTATGAAGAAGCTAAAAGAAAAATATCCATGCATCTGATCGTATATAGCTCACCTCTATGCAACTCCAAGCAGTTCCACTTCGAATATCAATGTCGAGTAAGCAGGAATAGAATCAAAAGATTTAATACCATATCCCATTGCATAAGGTATATAGATAATCCATTTATCTCCAACGTGCATTTTCTGAAGTGCTACCTGCCATCCTTCTATTACATCACTAAGACGTAAGGCATCGGGACAAGTACGTTCATAAGAATTATCAAACACCCGGCCATCAATCAGACTTCCTTTGTAATGCACGGTAACAATACTCCGCGCACCCGGAGAAATCGTACCTTCACCAGTTTCCAAAACTTTGTAATAAATTCCACACGGCAATGCGAAAACACCTTCCTGAAATGACAGCTTTTTCAGAAATCGTCGATTAGCCTCTTTATATTCTTTCTTTTTCCCCATAAATAAATTGATTAAGAACTTGCAAAAATAATCAGAATAACAAAGGATTTAGCATAAAAACTGTATATTTGTTTGTTGAACTATAAAAAAACTCATCGCTATGGGACTAACAAAGACTACACGTAGCATTAGTGCTACCGGACTACTCCTACTTATCATGATGACTGTGGGCCTATATTCATGCACACGTACTCAAAAAGACATCATTCCTTCTGCCGATTATGCACCGTATGTAAATGCGTATACGGGAGGAGTTATTTCACAGAATTCAACCATACGCATAGAGTTGACCCATGACCAACCCATGGTGGATCTGAACAGTGAGTTAAAAAACAATCCGTTCAGCTTTTCCCCTTCATTAAAAGGAAAAGCATACTGGGTAAGCAACAACACCATTGAGTTTGTGCCGGAAGAAGGAACATTGAAACCGGGAACGCTCTACGAAGGAACTTTCCAACTGGGAGACTTCATTGAAGTGGACAAAAAACTAAAAGAGTTCAACTTCTCATTCCGTGTACAAGAACGTAACTTCACTTTGCAGTTGGAGTCGTTACCAATTACAGCTACCCAACCGGATGAAATAAATATTAAAGGAGAAATACGCTTCAGCGATGTAGTGAAAAAAGAGGAAGTGGAAAAGATGCTGACTGCCAGCGATGGCAAGAAGAGTTATCCGGTAGAAGTCACCGCGACAGACAACCTTACCCGGTATCAGTTTAGCATCAGACAAATACCCAGAGAAGCTGATGATTACCCATTGACCATTACAGCCAATGGTAACCCAGCCGGCATTGACCGCAAACAAAGCGAAGAAGTGCTGATACCGGCTAAAGATTGCTTCCGTTTTATGTCTGCCGAACGCATTGAACAACCGGAAAACGGAATTGAGATTGTTTTCTCCGCTCCTTTATCCACTACCCAGGATTTAAAAGGACTGATTGAGATTCCGGAAGTCTCTTCATCTATCTTCCAAATCAGCGAGAACAGAGTCTTCATCTATTTCGAAGCAAACACACAGAACAAACTGACGTTGAATATCCATGAAGGAGTCAAAGACAGTCAAGGTAAAGCGCTGGGCACTTCTCATACGATCTCGTTCAGTGAAGTAAGTCTGAAACCACAGGTAGAAATGTCTACCTCCGCCGCTATCCTGCCCGATTCGAAAAGTCTGATTATTCCTTTCAGAGCAGTCAATCTATATGCTGTGGATTTGAGCGTGATCCGCGTCTTCGAGAATAATGTATTGATGTTTATGCAAACCAATTCGCTCGCCTCGGCCAATGAACTACGCCGCTCGGGAAGACTGGTTTACAAGAAAACATTGTGGCTTGCCAAAGATGCTTCCAAAGACATTCATCATTGGGGGGATTACTCAATAGATCTTGCCGGGTTGATTCATCAGGAGCCGGGTGCCATATACCGTGTCATACTTTCATTCCGTCAGGAATACTCCGCTTATCCTTGTGGAGGAAACGAGAATCAGGATATGAAATTCGCCGACAGTAACACATCCGACGGGTTGACCAAAGTAAGCGGAAGTGTCTTGTCTGAAGAAGATGAAGCCATCTGGAATACACCCGAAGCTTACTATTATTACAGCGGAGGAACAATGGACTGGAGCGTGTACCGATGGACGGAACGCGACAATCCATGCCATCCATCTTATTATATGAATTCAGACCGAATTGCTGCATGTAATGTGTTTGCTTCCAATCTGGGGATGATTGTAAAACGGAATTCACTGAACAAACTATGGATTGCCGTAAGCAATATTTTGGACACCAAACCGATAGGAAAAGCACAAGTAACAGCATATAACTTCCAGTTACAGCCCATAGGAAAGGGAGAGACCAATGGAGACGGGTTCGTTGAAATCACTCCGAAGGGCGTACCTTTCATTATCGTGGCAGAATCGGAAAAGCAAAAGGCGTATGTGCGTGTCGTAGACGGTGAAGAACAGTCCGTCAGCAGATTCGATGTAGGAGGAAAAGATATTCAAAAGGGATTGAAAGGATTCATATATGGCGAAAGAGGAGTATGGCGACCGGGAGACACATTGCACATTTCCTTTATATTGGAGGACCGCGAAAAGAGAATCCCCGACAAGCATCCCGTAGCACTGGAAATATACAATCCGAGAGGACAGTTCTACACCAAAATGATTTCAACGCAAGGAATGAACGGATTTTATACATTCGACGTTCCGACACAGGCTACAGATCCAACCGGGCTCTGGAATGCATATATTAAAGTAGGAGGAACCACCTTCCACAAAGGTCTGCGTATCGAAACCATAAAGCCCAACCGCTTGAAAATAAACCTGGCATTGCCGAAGATTCTTCAAGCTACGGACAAGGATGTCTACGCCCCACTCACTTCAACCTGGCTGACAGGAGCCACTGCCTCCAAATTGAAAGCTAAAATAGAAATGTCTTTATCTAAAGTGAATACACAGTTTAAGAATTACGGACAATATATCTTCAATAATCCGGCCACGAATTTCACAACTATCAAAACAGATGTATTTGACGGTACACTGGATGCAGAAGGAAAAGCCAGTGTCACACTGAAAGTTCCAACCGCAACCGAAGCACCGGGTATGTTGAATGCAACATTCACCACCCGCGTATTCGAACCGGGAGGAGATGCCAGCATCTACACCCAAACAATCCCGTTCTCGCCATTTACATCTTACGTCGGTATCAACCTGAACCAGCCGAAAGGCAAATATATTGAAACGGACAAAGATCACGTATTCGACATCGTGACTGTAAACACGCAGGGACAGTTAGTGAACCGTACTAATCTGGAATACAAAATATATCGCATCGGCTGGAGCTGGTGGTGGGAGAACAGCGGTGAATCTTTTGGCACTTACATCAACAACAGTTCCATCACACCTGTTGCCAGCGGCAACTTACAGACAAGAGGTGGAAAAGCATCCTTCAAGTTCCGCGTCGATTATCCGTCATGGGGACGCTACCTGGTTTACGTAAAAGACAAAGAGAGCGGACATGCCACCGGAGGAACCGTTTATATAGACTGGCCGGAATGGCGCGGACGTTCGAGCAAAACAGATCCTAGCGGCATCAAGATGCTTGCTTTCTCTCTGAACAAAGATTCTTATGAAATTGGAGAAACAGCCACAGCCATCATTCCTGCGGCAGCGGGAGGACGTGCGCTGGTATCCATTGAAAACGGTTCGACAGTTTTGCGTCAGGAATGGATAGAAGTCTCCAACGGAGGAGATACGAAATATACATTCAAGATTACGCCGGAGATGACTCCGAACGTATATTTGCATATCAGTCTGTTACAGCCTCACGCACAAACAGTCAATGACCTGCCTATCCGTATGTACGGCGTTGTTCCGGTATTTGTCACTAACAGTCAGACAGTATTGCAACCGCAGATACAGATGCCGGAAGTGTTACGCCCGGAAACCAACTTCAACGTGACCGTCAGCGAAAAGAGCGGTAAACCGATGACTTATACATTGGCGATTGTAGACGACGGTTTATTGGATCTTACCAACTTCAAGACCCCGGCCCCATGGAATGATTTCTATTCACGCGAAGCGCTTGGCATCCGGACATGGGATATGTATGATAATGTATTGGGAGCTTCTTCCGGAAGCTACAGTTCGCTTTTCAGCACAGGAGGAGACGCTACGTTGAAACCTGCCGATGCTAAAGCAAACCGTTTTAAACCGGTAGTCAAGTTTATAGGTCCTTTCTATCTGGGAAAAGGAAAGAGCCAGACGCATACATTGAAACTTCCGATGTACGTAGGTTCGGTACGTGCCATGGTGGTTGCCGGACAGGATGGTGCTTATGGTAATGCGGAAAAGACTGCCTTCGTACGGACTCCATTGATGATGTTGTCTACTTTGCCCCGTGTGCTTAGTATTCAGGAAGAAATTACCGTTCCGGTCAATATCTTTGCGATGGAGAATCAAGTGAAGAATGTAACCGTATCACTTCAGGCATCTGGTGGAGGAGTACAGATTGTAGGAGCTAACCAACAATCGCTCAAATTCACCCAACCGGGAGACCAGCTTGTCTTCTTTACCTTAAAAACAGGCAGCAAAACCGGAAAGGCTACGATACACCTGACAGCAAATGGCGGCGGACAACAAACCAAAGAAACCATTGAAATAGACGTACGCAATCCGAATCCGGTAGTAACCCTGCGCAACAGTCAATGGATAGAAGCCGGACAAAGCAAAGAATTATCATACAACCTAAGCGGTTCTTCCACAAATAATCAGATCAAGCTGGAAGTATCCCGCATACCTTCGGTAGATATCAGCCGTCGGTTCGACTTCTTATACAATTATCAGCACCATTGCACGGAGCAGTTGACTTCCAAGGCTCTGCCTCTTCTGTTTGTCGCTCAATTCAAGACGATAGATAAGACGGAAGCCGAAAAGATAAAGACGAATGTACAGGAAGCTATCCGGCAGATTTATGGTCGTCAGCTCCCCAACGGCGGATTTGTATATTGGCCGGGGAATGCTGTTGCCGACGAATGGATCAGTTCTTATGCTGGAATGTTCCTGACGCTGGCACAGGAAAAAGGATATGCCGTTCATGCGAACGTACTGAACAAGTGGAAGCGTTTCCAACGTGCTGCCGCACAAAACTGGCGTATGCCACAGGAGGCAAGCGGTTGGCAGCAATGGCAGTCGGAATTGCAACAAGCCTTCCGTTTATATACCCTTGCATTGGCAGGAGTACCGGAATATGGAGCCATGAACCGAATGAAAGAACAGACCGGATTATCTATTCAGGCCAAATGGAGACTGGCAGCCGCATACGCACTGACCGGAAAGATGAAACCGGCTGAAGAACTTGTGTATAATGTAGAAACAACGGTGAACCCCTACTCTTCCATGAATCAGATTTACGGTTCTTCCGATCGTGACGAAGCAATGATTTTGGAAACACTCATCCTGATGAACCGGGAACGGGATGCTTTACAACAAGCGAAAGTCGTTTCTAAGAATCTATCACAAGAGGATTGGTTCAGTACACAATCTACCGCTTTTGCTCTGATGGCAATGGGACGTCTGGCAGAAAAGCTGTCAGGCACACTGGATTTTGTGTGGTCATGGAACGATAAACAGCAGCCTGCTGTAAAATCAGCCAAAGCTGTGTTTGAAAAAGAGATCGCTACCACTCCAAAATCCGGCACTGTTTCTGTGAAGAATCAAGGAAAGGGAGCGCTTAGCGTAGACCTTATCACACGTACGCAGTTATTAAACGATACGTTACCGGCTATCAGCGATAACCTCCGCATGGATATAAGATATGCTAACCTGAACGGTACACCGCTCTCTGTCAATGACATCATACAGGGAACTGACTTTATGGCTATCACCTCAATATCCAATATCAGCGGTACTTCCGATTACACTAATCTGGCACTGACGCATATCATACCGTCCGGTTGGGAAATATACAATGAAAGAATGGTTGCTCCCAAAACGGAAAACGTAGCAGCCGACGGCTCCGGTCAATCAGTCAGCAAGTACAGCTATCAGGATATACGTGATGACAGGGTGTTGACCTATTTCAATCTGCGCCGCGGTGAGACAAAGGTATTCACTGTCAGGTTACAAGCGACCTATGCCGGTAACTTTATTCTCCCTGCCGTTCAATGTGAAGCGATGTATGATGTAAACGTACAGGCACGAAGCAAAGCAGGAAGAACCATTGTCAGTCGATAATACTTGGCACGGATTACACGGATTTCACGGTTCTACTCGTTCACTTAAACCGCGTAATCCGTGTAATCCGTGCCTAATTATTTCACACCTTATTATTTCTTACTTAATTATTTGTCATAAAGATATGTCTCTTAGCTTTTAATATTTAAATGAATCCTATAAAATTCTTCAAACGATTATCTGTCACTAAAAAAGTAATGACTATAAGCATTACTCTTTTGATAATAGGATACATCTTTTGCCTTCCCCGGCAACTGTTTCATGTACCCTACTCTACCGTTGTGACTGATCGAAATGAAGAATTATTGGGAGCACGCATCGCCTCGGACGGTCAATGGCGGTTTCCTCCCCGAAAGACAACACCCGAAAAAATCAAGCAATGCCTCATTACCTTTGAAGACAAACACTTTTATCACCACTGGGGAGTTAATCCGTTAGCTACCGGAAGGGCACTCTATCAAAATTTAAAGAACAAACGTGTCGTAAGCGGAGGAAGTACTCTTACCATGCAAACCATTCGTCTCGCCCGGAACAAGCCCAGAACTCTCGGAGAGAAAGTCGTTGAAATGATATGGGCTACCCGTCTGGAATTTCGGGCTTCTAAAGAGGAAATCTTATCCATGTATGTCTCTCATGCGCCATTCGGAGGAAATGTTGTAGGATTGGATGCTGCTGCCTGGCGTTACTTCGGTCATTCTGCCGAAGATTTATCATGGGCGGAATCGGCCATGCTGGCTGTCCTCCCCAATGCCCCTGCCATGATCCATCTATCCAAAGGACGAAAGACACTGCTTTCCAAACGCAACCGTCTATTAAAGCAACTTTTTGAAGAAGAGATTATCGATACGTCTACCTACGAATTAGCTGTCAGCGAACCGTTACCCGACGAGCCGCATCCGCTTCCTCAAATAGCTCCCCACCTAGTCAGTCGTTTCTATCAGGAAAGAAACGGGCTATATACCCGTTCAACCATAGACAGAGGAATACAAAGCCACATAGAGAGTTTGGCAGAACGGTGGAGCAACGAGTTTAATCGAAGTGATATCCGCAACCTGGCAATTCTGGTTATCGACATTCCCACCAATCAAGTAGTAGCATACTGCGGAAATGTACATTTCGACCGTAAACAAGGAGGAAGCCAGGTAGATGTGATCCAAGCTCCCAGAAGTACAGGTAGTATTTTAAAACCCTTTCTCTACAATGCCATGCTACAGGAAGGAAGTTTATTACCAAAAATGCTGTTGCCGGACGTGCCTGTTAACATCAACGGCTTTACTCCCCAAAACTTCAGTATGCAGTTTGAAGGAACTGTCCCCGCTTCCGAAGCCCTTGCCCGTTCGTTGAATATCCCGGCTGTAACCATGTTACAAAGATATGGAGTACCCAAGTTTCACCATTTGTTGCAACAGATGGGATTCAAGACTATCAATCGGGCGGCTTCTCATTATGGTTTGTCACTGATTTTAGGAGGTGCAGAAGCAACATTATGGGATGTAACGAATGCCTATGCACAAATGGGACGAAGCCTTTCCAGCAATAGCCCCTCCCCGACCGTATCTCAAGGAAAGGAAGCACAGATACTACTGGAAACAGAAAATACAGAGCAAATAAACAATGATACGAAGCAAACAAGCCGTAATCATAAAAGCAATCATAACAAGCAGGAAAAACGAGAACAAAGTAACTTCAGTCCTCTCTCCGTAGAAGAGGATTCGGAAGAAACCACTTCGGCTAAAGCAGGAGCAGCCTGGCTCACCCTCTCCGCCTTAACAGAAGTCAACCGCCCCGAAGAGATTGACTGGAAATCAATTCCATCCATGCAGACTATCGCATGGAAAACCGGAACCAGCTACGGATTCCGTGATGCGTGGGCAGTGGGGGTGACTCCGCGCTATGCAGTAGGCGTATGGGTAGGCAATGCAACCGGAGAAGGAAAGCCCGGATTGGTTGGTGCACAAACAGCCGGTCCTGTATTATTCGATATATTCAGTTACCTCCCTTCTTCACCGTGGTTCGAACGTCCCACAGGCGTTTTCGTTGATGCAGAAATATGCCGCCAGTCCGGTCATCTGAAAGGACGTTTCTGTGAAGAAACTGATACCGTATTGATTCTTCCTGCCGGATTACGGACAGAGGCTTGTCCTTACCATCATCTCGTCACTCTATCTGCTGACGAAAGCCACCGCATCTATGAAAACTGTGCAAATACCGAACCTACCATTCAGAAATCATGGTTTGCCCTGCCACCCGTATGGGAATGGTACTATAAGCAGCACCATCCGGAATACAAACCACTGCCACCTTTCAAAGCCGGCTGTGGAGAAGATTCTTTCCAATCCATGCAGTTCATCTACCCTCCGATGAACGCCCATATCAAGTTGCCCAAACAATTGGACGGCAGTAAAGGGTTTCTCACGGTCGAACTGGCACACAGCAACCCCAATGCGACTATCTTCTGGCATCTTGACGACACTTATCAGACACAGACGCAGGATTTCCACAAAATTTCCCTGCAACCCGCTCCCGGCAAACATTCCCTGACGGCAGTAGACGGAGAAGGCAACACAGTTTCCACTACTTTCTTCATCGAATAAACATCTTATTTTATTATCTTTGCCGCATGAAACAGTCATTAAAAGAAAACGGAGGACTACCGGCATCCATCCTCTGGACACTTGCTATTGTGGCAGGTGTCTCGGTAGCCAACATCTATTATATCCAACCTCTATTAAATATGATACGCCATGAACTTGGCATATCAGAGTTCAGAACTAACCTGATTGCCATGGTCACACAAATAGGCTATGCGGCAGGACTGTTGTTCATCACCCCCTTAGGCGACTTATATCAACGAAAGAAAATCATCCTTGTCAATTTCACCGTCCTAATCTTCTCCCTCTTGACGATTGCCCTGACACGCAGTTTCCATCTGATACTCATCGCTTCATTCCTCACGGGAGTCTGTTCCATGATTCCACAAATATTCATTCCCATAGCCGCCCAGTTTTCCCGTCCGGAACACAAAGGCAGAAACGTAGGAATTGTCTTATCAGGACTATTGACCGGTATTCTGGCTTCACGTGTCGTCAGCGGATTTATCGGTGAACTGATTGGCTGGCGGGAAATGTATCACATCGCTGCAGGCATGATGTTTATCTGCGCGATTGTTGTATTAAAAGTCCTTCCCGATATTCAAACCAACTTCCAGGGAAAATATAGCGACCTGATGAAATCTCTGTTAGCCTTAGTGAAAGAATATCCGCAACTACGCATTTATTCGATTCGGGCAGCACTGAATTTCGGTTCCCTCCTTGCCATGTGGTCCTGTCTGGCTTTTAAAATGGGACAAGCTCCGTTCTTCGCCAACAGCGACGTAATCGGTATGCTGGGACTTTGCGGCGTGGCCGGGGCACTGACTGCTTCTTTTGTAGGAAAATACGTAAAACGGGTAGGCGTACGCCGCTTCAACTTTATCGGCTGCGGTTTGATTCTCTTTGCATGGTTGTTGTTCTTCGTCGGTGAAAACACCTTTGTCGGTATCATCGCCGGTATCATCATCATTGACATAGGAATGCAATGTATTCAGCTAAGTAACCAGACAAGTATCTTCGAACTGAATCCGCGTGCTTCGAACCGTATTAATACAGTGTTCATGACTACTTACTTTATCGGTGGCTCTATGGGAACATTTCTGGCAGGCAGCTTTTGGCAACTGTATGGCTGGCACGGAGTTATCAGTATCGGAGTCGTTTTAACCGGGATTTCTTTATTAATTACGATTTTCTACAAGAAATGAGTCAACAAAACGAACACTCAAACCGTTTATTATAAAAAAACGCCAATGAAATACGGAGTTAACAGACAAATCTTACTTATCACAGCCGGTGCCGTCTGGATTATAGCTGGTGCCAATATTCTGCGAATAGGAATTGTGACCTGGTTAAACACTTCCCAAGATTGGATGTTCAAAATAGGAGAAGCCACCGTGGTTTTCTTATTATTCTTCGTATTGGTTTTCAGAAGGCTCTACTATAAACATACCCAGCGAATCGAGCAAAAGAAAGAACGCCGGAATTGTCCGTTCTCCTTTTTCGATGTGAAAAGCTGGATTACAATGATATTCATGATTTCCCTAGGAATCACCATCCGTAGCTTCCACCTCCTGCCCGAAACGTTCATTTCTGTTTTCTATACCGGATTATCCATCGCCCTCATCCTGACAGGGGTGCTTTTCATCCGTTACTGGTGGATCAGGCGCAAGACTTTTGCCAGTTGAGCCGTCTCCTACATATTCCAATCAAATATAAACATCTAATAATTTTTATTACCTGATGTTTTGAAGCAAAAGATTTCATTCTTTTTTGTTGTATCTTTGCGCGGCTATCAACAAGCAGTAGCCGGAAAATAAATAAAAGGTTATAAGAATCAAGATGAAGAAAGCCCCCTCTCCCCTCATATCGTTGATACCGATTGTTGTACTGGTGTTATTATTGTTTGCCACTATCCGTACCTTTGGCAGTGATGCCCTAAGCGGCGGAAGTCAAGTGTCATTGCTTACCACTACAGCCATTTGTATCCTGATCGGTATGGTGTTTTATAAGATTCCCTGGAAAGATTACGAGCTCGCCATCACCAACAATATTGCCGGAGTGGCAACAGCCATCATCATCCTGTTGATAATCGGTGCGTTGAGTGGCATTTGGATGATTAGCGGAGTAGTGCCGACTTTAATCTATTACGGGATGCAAATTATCCATCCCAGTTTCTTCCTGGCATCGACCTGCATCATCTGCGCGTTGATTTCTGTAATGACCGGAAGTTCATGGACCACTATTGCCACTATCGGTATTGCATTGATGGGTATCGGAAAGGCGCAAGGCTTTGAAGATGGATGGATTGCCGGAGCTATCATTTCGGGGGCATACTTCGGGGATAAAATATCTCCTTTATCCGAAACCACTATCCTGGCGTCTTCCATCACAGACACTCCCCTGTTCCGTCACATTCGTTATATGATGATTACTACGGTACCGTCTCTTATCATCACGCTGATTATTTTCACAGTGGCAGGACTTTCCCATGATGCCAGCAATACACAACATATTGCGGAGGTGGCAACCGCTTTGAACGAGAAGTTTCATATCACTCCGTGGTTGTTAATAGTCCCTGTTGTAACCGGAATACTGATAGCACGGAAAGTACCCTCTATCGTTACGCTGTTCCTATCCACTCTGCTGGCTGGTGTCTTTGCTTTGATATTTCAGCCGGAGTTGTTGCAAGAGATTTCCGGAGTTGCCGTTTCCGGATTCGATTCTTTGTTCAAAGGACTGATGATGACCGTCTATGGAGCGACAAATTTACATACAGACAATGCCGTTCTGACAGATTTAATCGCCACACGTGGGATGGCGGGAATGATGAATACGATTTGGCTGATTCTGTGCGCCATGTGTTTTGGCGGGGCAATGACAGCAAGCGGTATGTTGGGAAGTATCACTTCCATCTTCGTCCGCTTCATGAAGAAAACAGTCAGCGTGGTTGAAGCGACAGTCTGCTCCGGCCTGTTTCTTAATCTGACAACTGCCGACCAATACATCAGTATCATTCTGACGGGAAATATGTTTCGTGATATTTATGCCAAGAAAGGGTATGAAAGTTGCTTACTAAGCCGTACGACGGAAGATGCAGTAACCGTTACATCCGTATTGATTCCGTGGAATAGTTGCGGAATGACACAAGCTACTATCTTGAGTGTACCCACACTTGTCTATCTACCTTATTGTTTTTTCAACATTATCAGCCCCTTAATGAGTATCACTGTGGCAGCCATCGGATATAAAATTGCAAGACGTTCGTGAACAATCTGGCATACACTTTGTTTTTGCAATAAACGAACAACGTATTAAACCTAAACAAAAAAAAGTTATGAAAAAGTTTATTGCATTAGTAGCATTAGTATTAGTAAGTGCAAGCACAATGATGTATGCACAAGAAAGTAACGCAGCAGCACGCCGCGCAGAAAGAAAAGCTCAAAGAGATGCAGAAAGAGCAAAACTCCGTGCCGAAGAAGAGGTGCAGGACATGGCAGCCTATCAACAAGCTGTACAGGCTTTGAAGAACAAGCAATTTGTATTGGAAGCTAATCAAGTTGTCTTCCGCAACGGTATGAGTGCTTTTGTTACTTCAAACACCAACTTCGTCTTGATGAACGGCAACAGAGCTACCGTACAGACTGCTTTCAACACTCCTTACCCAGGTCCTAACGGAATCGGTGGTGTTACAGTAGATGGTAATTCTTCGGATATGAAGATGAATATCGACAAAAAAGGAAATGTGAACTGCTCATTCAGCGTTCAGGGTATCGGCATCTCCGCTCAAGTATTTATCAATATGAGCAGCGGAAACAATACTGCTTCGGTTAGCATCAGCCCGAACTTCAGCAACAATAACCTGACATTGAACGGAAATATCGTTCCGCTTGACCAGTCAAATATCTTCAAAGGACGTTCCTGGTAATCCGGATACAAGAATCTTATCATAACTCCGCTACAAATCGCGCAAAATGCGTACATTTGTAGCGGAGTTTTTTTATTCATCGTTGCTTATGAGAGAATTTATCATCGCAGACAATCAGGATATCAGTAAGGCAGGAATGATGTTCCTGCTAAGTAAACAAAAGGAAGTGTCCCTCCTTTTAGAAGCTGATAACAAGGCTGAACTGATTCAGCAGCTACGATTGCATCCGCAAGCGGTGATTGTATTGGATTATACCTTGTTCAATTTTGCCGGGGCGGATGAATTGATTGTCTTGCAGGAAAGATTCAAGGAAGCCGACTGGATTCTATTCTCTGACGAACTTAGCCTGAACTTTCTCCGCCAGGTACTGTTCAGCAGTATGGCTTTCGGGGTAGTGATGAAAGATAACTCGAAAGAAGAAATCATGACTGCCATTCAATGTGCCACCCGCAAACAACGGTATATTTGCAATCATGTCAGCAATCTGTTGCTTTCGGGCGCTTCTTCTCCGCTGGCTGCCTCAAGCGTAGACGATCATCTATTGACACAAACGGAGAAGAATATCCTAAAAGAAATTGCATTGGGGAAAACGACGAAAGAGATTGCAGCAGAGAAAAATCTTAGTTTCCATACGATAAACAGTCATCGTAAGAATATCTTTCGCAAATTGGGAGTAAATAATGTACATGAAGCTACTAAATATGCGATGAGGGCTGGGATTGTGGATTTAGCGGAATATTACATCTGAGATGCCGCCTTATAAAAATTACCCTACACATCCTATTAGCACAAACTAGTGAACAGTGCCTTTCTCTATTCTATTTCAATCCATTCTGTTTCAGAAGTTGTTCTATTTCCTTTTCTGATATAGACGCTCTATCTGCTTTATCATAAATATAGAGAAGATTCAAAACTGCATCTTGTTGAGAAACGACTAAAGTAAATGTTATAACCCTTGCTCCTCCACTTTTACCTTTTCCTTTTGAAGTTATTTTCATACGAACTTTGCGCAGTCCATCTCCCAAGTCCGTTCCTAGCAGAGGATTCTGTTCTAAATCATCAATCAATGAAACAAAATCCTCCTTAAAAGAGGAATAGTGTTTCGCCTTTAGCCTCCCGCTGAAATGTCGGCTTAACTATAATTTCATAATTCATTAATGAACTCTCTTGCAGTCTTTACCTCCAACTTACCTTCCATTGAAAGTTTTACCTCTTTCAGTCCGGCGTCAATCCCTGCTAGAACTTCTTCTTTCGTGATTTCTTCCTCTTCTTTTTCAGCTTCCATTTTTTTCAGTCGTTTCAAATAGTTCTTCACTCGATTGAGCATCTCTTTGTCATTCAAACTCAGGAGTTCCTCCACCAAGTCCATCTTCAGACTTTTCAATTCCATCGTTGTCATAAGCAATCCTCCTTTATTTATATTTTACGAAACAAAAGTAGTGAAAAATCTCCTGATAATCCAATCTTCACCAATCAAAATAAACTATTTAACAGATGATTTCACCGCTCCCCACACAAACTTTTACTTCTTCATCATAAATCACCCCAAACTGTCCCGGAGCAATGCCTTGCAACTTTTCGGACGACAAGATGTGAAACTGCTTCTCCCCTTCCTGTATCAGTTTTCCTTTTGTAAATTCGGGAGTGTGGCGAATCTTGAAAGTAATGTCTACCTCCTTCTCCTGACCTTTCCAAGGATTATCAGTAATGAAATGGAAATCATGCATCCGGAATTCATGACCGTATTGTGTCTCTACACCGTAGCCACGAGATACGTAGATAGTATTTTCCTCAATATCCTTCTTGACTACAAACCAGGGACCTCCACTCAATCCGAGCCCTTTCCGCTGACCAATTGTGTGGAACCAATAGCCGCGATGTGTACCCACTTTCTTTCCGGTTTCCAGTTCAACAATCGCCCCTTCCTTTTCTCCTAAAAAACGACGAACGAAATCATTGTAGTTTATCTTTCCAAGAAAACAAATCCCCTGACTGTCCTTCCTTTTGGCACTAGGCAATCCGGCACGGTTTGCAATCTCACGTACCTCCTGCTTCATCAACCCTCCAATGGGAAACATGAGCTTGGAAACTTGCAGGTAATCAATCTGGGCGAGAAAGTCTGTCTGATCTTTCACGGGATCTTTTGCTGTGCCCAGCCAAGTTTTACCATCACATTGCAAGGTGGTGGCATAGTGACCGGTTGCCGTAAAGTCGAAATCTTTCCCGACACGCTGTTCAAAGCAGCCGAATTTGATAAGCTTATTACACATCACGTCCGGATTCGGTGTCAATCCCTGCCGAATTTTATCAATGGCATACGCCGCCACATTCTCCCAATACTCCTGATGCAGGTCCACCACTTCCAAAGACAGACCGTATTTACGTGCCGTTGCAGTAGATAATTCAATATCCTCCTCTGCCGAACAGTCCATATATTCCGCTCCGTCCATACCTATCTTAATGTAAAAAAGAGTAGGCTTATATCCTTGCTCACAAAGGAGATGTACGACAACCGAACTGTCGACACCTCCTGATAATAATGCAGCTATCTCCATGAATAAAAATCCGTCTATTAATAACTTTCTATATTTTAGCTAATACCTATCGAAAACTTTGATGTTACAAAGATAAGGCAAGATTCTCTAACACCCAATCACACATTGAAGGCATTTTTATACCATAAATGTGGTAGATAAGCAAAGTATTTCCTACATTTGCACAGTAAAAAGCTTTTTATGATGACGAAATTAAGAAAGATAATCCTCATACCTGCCCTGATCCTCGTATCTATCAGTGGCTTTTTCTCCTGTGGCGTCGACCGCTGGCCGGAGTATGCCCATCAAACTGCACTAGATACATGGATGCTGGACATTATGCAACAGAACTATCTGTGGTATCAAGATCTACCTTCCTACGATGATGTGAATCTGTTTCTAGAGCCTGCTTCGTTTTTATCTAAAGTGAAATCAAAAAACGACAGTTATTCGTTTGTGGACTCTGTGATGGAGACTCCGCTACCTACTTATGGATTTGATTATTCACTGGTTAGAAGTGCGGATATCGATACAGCTTATAATGCTCTGATTACTTATGTAATTCCCGGTTCACCAGCGGCAGACGCCGGATTGGTACGTGGAGACTGGATTATGAAAGTGGACACTTCTTATATCAGCAAAAAATATGAGACTCAACTGCTACAAGGAATCCCAGCCCGAGATTTGGTGATGGGGGTATGGAAAGAAGTTCCTGTGGTAGAAGAGGAAGATAAAACAAAAGCCGATACGGAAGAAGGAGGAGAAGGAGAAACAGAACATGTGTACAAAGTAGTGCCTAACGGTAAAACCCTAAAACTACCTGCAGCACGAGTCGTTGAAGATAATCCGGTACATAAGTATACAGTACTTCCGGCAAAAGAGAATGGTCAAGAAATCGAAGTCGGTTATCTCATGTACAATAGCTTCACAGCCGGAACCAGCAGTGATCCAGAAAAATACAATAACGAACTACGCCAAGTTTCACAAGAATTCAAAACAGCAGGTGTGAAATATGTTATACTTGACCTACGTTACAACGCCGGAGGTTCATTGGATTGTGTTCAATTGTTAGGTACAATTTTAACTTCAGGGGAACGATATGACTCAAATGCCCCAATGGCTTATCTCGAATATAATGATAAAAACAGAGACAAGGATGCTACCATCCACTTTGATGGTGAAGTATTAAAGGGAGGAACTAACTTAAACCTCCCCGGTCTGTTTGTCATTACGAGTAGCACAACAGCTGGAGCTCCGGAAATGTTAATCAGAAGCCTTTATCTAAAAGATAGTTATCCCGTCGTAGCCATTGGTGGTGCTACTAAAGGACAAAATGTAGCAACGGAGCAATTCATTAATGAAGAATTTCTATGGTCAATCAACCCGGCAGTCTGCACGGTTTATGATTCTAATCATGATACCTACGGCTCTATATCACCTGCTACAGATCTTAAAGTCAGTGAGACAATCATTGATGGAATAACCAATTATAGCGAGTTTCTGCCATTCGGCAATAAAGATGAGAGACTGTTGAAAGTAGCTCTCGGTGTAATAGATGGAAGTTATCCACCCAAGGACGAGGAAACCGAAGAGACGACAAAAGCGCAATTCAAGATAGAGAAAAGCGTAATAAGTCCGGCAAGTAGGCGTTTTAGTAGTAGCGGATTACGATTAAAATAAGAAAGGATGAAAATAGTAGCTATTTTATTGCTGGCAATACTGACATTCAGTTGTTCGGATGATGACGAAAAGGGCACAGAAGAGGATAAAGGGCAATGGGCTATGATTTTCAATGAAACCGTCAAGAGCGATTCAAATCCTGTAGATAGAACAGAGAAGTTTATGTTCGATGGCGAGCGCCTGATTCAACATATTATAAAACAACGTTATTTCGAAGAAGAAATCAGTAACGAAGTAAACTTGAGCTACTCTGATAATCAGGTAACAGTTACCACTGGCTATCTCACTTTAGTATATACATTAAATAACGAAGGCTATGCCAGTCAATGTGTATACAGTTTGTCTTCACAAAATCGTATTTATCAATTTTCTTACTCTGCAGAAGGATACTTAACCGGAATTGTCGAAAATATTGACGATACAGAATATTCATCAACATCACTTACATACGAGAACGGAGATATAACCTCTATCAGTTCCAAGATGAACGGCCTTGAAAACAAGTTCATTTATGAACCGGGAGAAGAAAGTTCGACATACCATCTGCCCTGCCTCGGTTTATTAGAAATACACCCTCTGACATTCCATATTGAAGCTCTTTATGCTGGGTTATTGGGTAAGGACCCGCACCATTTCACCATACGCAGTTGTCCTGCAGGAAGTAACGATGAAAATACAGTCTATTCGTATGGGTTCGATAAAAAAGGAAATCCATCCAGGATAATTTGTCAGACGACCTATGCCGGAGGACAGGCCAGTTATTATCCATACACACGCAACATTTCGGTTTCTTTCGAATAATCTTTCATTCCGAACATCGAATTCTCTTTTAAAGTAGCATAATCACTCTATTTCTGTCAAGAGCAGAATTATAGATTCTTAACCTATAAAGGTACTTTTCATGCCTCAACTTTGTTTATTCCGAAACAAAGGCTCTGATTTTACCTAACAAAGGCTCTAACTTCTCCTAACGCAGCGTTTAATGAGTCGTAATGCACCGTCTAATTTTTATAAAGCTACGGTATAAAACACGTTAATCTCCGGTTTCATCCCTTTTATAAACCGGGATAAAGCTCACGACTCCCAAGGATACAACAAAAAAGGAGAAAGCTTCCGCTCCCTCCTTCTATCGTAGTTTAACCTCAATCTATTTTATGATTCTGTACCAAAGATACAACATTGAAAAGCCAAAGTCAAGTATTCCCGGTTTTATTTCTTGAAAAACTTATCAAAGAATAGAATCTGATAATCAATGGAGTTATTCCAATACTGTCCATTATGCGCTCCCGGGCGGGTAATAAAATCATGATCGATCTTTCTTTCCAATAGGCGGTTATGCAAATCCTTGTTCACATTCAGGAAGAAATCACCTTCTCCACAATCGACAATAATAGCCAAATCGCCATTCTCTATCTTATCAATCTGATTGATAACGGTGTGATTATCCCATACCTCCTTATTCGATTCATATTCTCCCAACTGTTTAGCCATGTCCCAGTTTTTCGGGAACGGGCGAATATCCATCCCTCCGCTTGTACTTCCACTGGCACCAAACGTATCTTTATGACGGATTGCATTCCACATCGCTCCGTGTCCACCCATGCTCAATCCGGTGATGGCGCGTCCCTTACGGTCGGCAATCGTCTTGTAATGTTCGTCGATATACTTCACCAGTTCCGACGAAATAAAAGTTTCATAGCGGAAAGACGGGTTGACCGGACTATCCCAGTACCAACTGGTCTTTCCGTCCGGACAAACGAATATGATTCCTTTTTCATCCGCAATTTGGGGAAGATTCGGTTTAATATCAATCCATGTTTTAGCATTTCCACCATAACCGTGCAACAAATAAATAGTAGGACAAGCCACCGATTTCTTTCCTGATGCAGCATCCGGCGTAACAACGACCACTTGCACTTCCTTATTCATGGAAGGACTTTTAATTAACAAGGTATCTACTTTGGCAGCAAAAGAGGGAGCTACCCAAATTAAAAGAAGAGCAATTAATAGATTTTTTTTCTTTTCCATTGTGTGTTATAAATAGTTAGATATAATTATTCCTCTGGCTCTGCAGCAGGATTAAATTTAGCAACCGGCATTTCAAAGGTTTTATGACACTGTTTACAGGTATAGTTCCAGTGGTTGTCTCCCGGGGGAATGACCATTAATGCAGAAATGATAGCAGCCCCCATAGCACGCCAACGCTTTCCTTTTCTCAAAACCAACTGGATGTCCGATGAACCACAGTACGGACAAAGCGTTAATTCTTCCGGCCAACTATCGTTATCCTTCAACACTTGGACAGCATTCTCGTAGTCTTCATCTGCCACCAATATATCCACCCCTGCAATACTACTTACGCAACTTTTATACAAAGTAGAGAAATTCTCATTGTGCAGAATAGACTCGATGCCTTCATTCTCCAATGCTCCCTGAAGGATATGTGCCTTCATCGCATCATTGCAAGTTATCAATTTTACAGTCTTCATAAGGAATCTGTTTTAATATGTCCCACAAAAATAAGATATAAAAATGAAATGTGAAACAAAACCCGACTAACTTTATCAGCAGGTAAAACGAACCGAATCAGAAGTGATTCTTTTTTTATTCACGGAAGGTATCATTATTTAATACTTTTTTCGTACTTTCGCACCGACAATTGGCAATCACATGAAAAAACTATTGACACTGCTACTATTTTCCAACATCCTGTTTTCCCTGTTACAGGCACAACCTGTACATCAAATAAAGGGAACGGTGATTGAGAAAAACAGCCGTCAGCCATTAGAATTCATTAACGTAATGATTCTTGGGCTGAACAAAGGTGGTGTCACCAATGCGGAAGGTCATTTCACCATCGAACAAGTGCCTCCCGGCATCTACCGTCTGCAAGCGACAGCCATCGGCTACAAGAGTGTCACTACTCCCGAATATATCTTATCTACCAAAGATCTGAACATTTCGATAGAAATGGAAGAGAACCTGACCGAACTCGCAGGAGTAACCGTCACCGCTTCTCCTTTCCGGCGCGACCTGGAAAGTCCGGTCAGTCTGCGTATCATCGGATTGCAGGAAATAGAAAAGAGTCCGGGAGCCAATCGGGACATTTCGCGTATTGTTCAGTCTTATCCGGGAGTTGCCTTCTCGCCTATCGGCTACCGCAATGACCTGATTGTACGCGGTGGTTCTCCTTCTGAAAACCGTTTCTATCTGGACGGAGTAGAAATACCCAATATCAATCACTTCAGCACACAAGGAGCCTCCGGCGGTCCGGTGGGGATTCTCAATGCCGACCTGATCCGTGAAGTAAATTTCTATACAGGTGCTTTTCCCACTGACAGAGGAAACGCGCTTAGCTCCGTGCTTGATTTCAAATTGCGCGACGGAGACATGGAGCATAACTCACTAAAAGCTACCCTTGGAGCATCCGAAGTCTCTTTGGCCTCCAATGGGCATATTGGAAAAAAGACCTCGTATCTGGTATCTGTGCGTCAATCTTATCTGCAATTCCTGTTTGATATGCTCGACCTGCCTTTCCTGCCGACTTTCACCGATGCGCAATTCAAGTTGAAAACCCGGTTCAACGAACAGAACGAACTGACGGTATTGGGGCTTGGAGGAATCGACAATATGCGATTGAACACGAAAGCAGATAGCGAGGACAATGAATATATCCTTAGTTACCTGCCAAAAATCAAGCAGGAAACGTTTACCTTAGGTGCTGTATATCGTCACTATGCAGGGCCGCATGTGCAATCGGTGGTAGTCAGTCACAGTTACCTTAACAATCGCAACACCAAATACCGGCAGAATGATGAAAGCATTCCGGAAAATCTGATGCTCCGCCTCCGTTCTACCGAACAGGAGACGAAGTTCCGCTTCGAAAACAATTCTTCTTTCCGCAACTGGAAAGTCAATCTCGGAGTGAATCTGGATTATAGTCAATATACCAACACCACCTTTCAAAAGGCATATACCAATCAGGCACAAACGTTTGATTACCATACCTATTTGGGAATGATACGTTGGGGACTTTTCGGCACTATCAGCTACTCTTCGATGGACGAACGTTTCACAGCTTCCTTGGGATTGAGAGCTGATGCCAACAATTATTCGTCGGCCATGAAGTCACTCTCCGATCAGCTTTCTCCCCGCATATCGCTTTCCTACCAACTTGCCGAGCACTGGTTCGTAAGCGGAAATGCAGGACTTTATTATCAGTTGCCTCCTTACACGGCACTCGGTTTTAAAGATAATAACGGAATGTATGTCAACAAATACAATCTGCGCTATATGAAAGTCAGCCAAGAAAGTCTGGGCATTAGTTGGCGCAAAGGAGATACGTTCGAAGTCTCCGTCGAAGGATTCTATAAAGACTATGACAAAATTCCGCTCTCCGTTGTAGACGGGATTCCTCTTACCTGCAAAGGAAATGACTATGGAGTGATTGGCAATGAATTGCTGACTTCTACCGCTCAAGGACGTTCGTATGGCGCGGAGATTCTGGTAAAGTGGCTGATCGCCAAGAAACTGAATCTGGCTTCCTCCTTCACCATCTTTAAAAGTGAATACCGCAACGACAAAGAGAGCGAATACATTGCATCTGCATGGGACAACCGATATATTTTCAATTTGCGGGGAACTTACAATCTGCCCCACCAATGGAGTGTCGGCATGAAAGTCAGTTGCATCGGTGGTGCTCCTTACACGCCATACGATGAAGAAAAATCATCTTTGGTATCCGCCTGGGATGCACAAGGCAAAGCATATTACGACTATTCAAAATATAATAAGGAACGTCTTCCGGCCTTTGCACAGGTAGACCTCCGCATCGACAAGACATTTTATCTAAAACATTGCATGCTGGGATTCTATCTTGATTTGCAGAATATCACGGCCAGCAAACTGAAACAGCAGGATGTGCTGATGAGCACCGGCATCATCGAGAATCCGGAAGCTCCTGCCAACAGCCAACACTATAAAATGAAACGCCTCCAACAATCGAGCGGGACTTTGCTCCCCACATTAGGAATAACATTTGAGTATTAATTTATGCATAGAACATTAAACTAGAAAAAGAGTATGAAAAGAGAAATCGCTATGATTGCCTTCGTATTATTAGGCATGGGAATGACAGCTTCTGCACAATTCGGCAAGAAGATTAATTTAGGAAAAGCTTTACAAGCAGGTAAAGATGTAGTATCAGCCGTTACATTATCTGATGCGGACATTGCTAATATGAGTAAGGAATATATGGCATGGATGGACACTCATAATCCATTGACAAAACCTGAGACTGAATATGGCAAACGTCTGGAGAAACTGACGGGACATATCAAAGAAGTGGACGGACTGAAACTTAACTTTGGCGTATATGAAGTAATAGACGTAAACGCCTTTGCCTGCGGTGACGGTAGTGTACGTATCTGCGCCGGTCTGATGGATGTTATGACGGATGAAGAAGTAATGGCAGTGGTAGGTCATGAAATCGGTCATGTGGTTCACACAGATTCCAAAGACGCTATGAAAAATGCCTACCTACGTTCAGCTGTGAAGAACGCGGCAGGTGCAGCCAACGACAAAGTAGCCAAACTGACAGACTCCGAACTGGGAGCCATGGCAGAAGCTCTTGCCGGTGCACAATTCTCACAAAAGCAAGAAAATGAAGCCGATGATTATGGTGTTGAATTCTGCGTAAAAAACGGCATCGACCCTTATGCAATGGCAAATGCCTTGAGTAAATTGGCAGAACTTGCAAAAGATGCCCCTAAAGCATCCTATGCACAAAGAATGTTCTCTTCACATCCGGACACTCAAAAACGCATTGAACGTACAAAAGCCAAAGCAGACAGCTACGCTAAGAAGTAAAGAGTTTATCTAATATATAAGGAAGAGTTCAAAACTTCCTGTTGATTTTTATTAAGGCACGGATTACACGGATTAACACAGGTCTTATTTAATTGAAACTGTGAAATCTGCGTAATCCGTGCCTCAATTATATTATTATGATTACACAAAAAAGACAACACGATTATTAAATTTTCATTAATATATTACACATATTTGCATAGTGTCCCGATTTCTTGTAATTTCGACCCTATAACCATTTAAATCCATTTATGGAATTTCTTATCATACTTTTCTTACTTATACTGAATGGCATTTTTGCCATGTATGAAATTGCGTTGGTATCATCCAGCAAAGCACGTCTTGAAACACTTGTCGCAAAAGGTAACAAATCAGCCCGAGGAGTTTTAAAACAATTGGAAGAACCGGAAAAGTTCTTGTCTACCATTCAGATTGGTATCACGCTGATCGGTATCGTATCCGGTGCGTATGGTGGTGTGGCTATTGCCGACGACCTCGTACCTTTCTTTTCTCTCATTCCGGGCGCAGAAGCATACGCACGCAACCTGGCAATGATTACTACTGTAGCAATCATCACCTATCTTTCTCTGATTATCGGAGAGCTGGTTCCTAAATCCATTGCTCTTAGTAATCCGGAACGGTACGCCACTTTGTTCAGCCCGGTCATGATTCTGCTGACGAAGGTTTCTTATCCTTTTGTGTGGTTGCTAAGCGTCTCTACCCGGTTACTGAACAAACTTATCGGTCTGAAAAGCGAAGAACGCCCCATGACACAGGAAGAAATCAAAATGATCCTGCACCAAAGTTCGGAGCAGGGTGTGATTGACAAAGAGGAAACGGAAATGATACGCGACGTATTCCGTTTCTCTGATAAACGCGCCAACGAACTGATGACACATCGCAGAGATCTTATTATCCTTCATCCCGATGATACACAGGAAAAGGTGATGAAGATTATTGAAGAAGAACATTACAGTAAATATCTATTGGTAGACGAACGGAAAGATGAGATTATCGGTGTGGTTTCCGTAAAGGATATTATCCTAATGGTAGGCAACAAAAAGGTGTTTAACCTGCGCGAAATTGCCCGTCCTCCCCTCTTTATTCCGGAAAGTTTGTATGCAAATAAAGTTTTAGAGCTATTTAAGAAGAACAAAAACAAGTTCGGAGTTGTTGTTAACGAGTATGGCAGCACAGAAGGCATTATCACACTGCACGACCTGACCGAAAGTATCTTCGGAGACATCCTTGAAGAGGATGAAATGGAAGAAGAAGAAATCGTCACTAGGCAGGATGGTTCAATGCTGGTGGAAGCTTCAATGAATATCGACGACTTCATGGAGGAAATGGGTATCCTATCCTACGAAGATCTGGAATCGGAAGACTTCACCACTCTGGGTGGATTGGCCATGTTCCTGATTGGTCGCATCCCGAAAGCTGGAGACATCTTCACCTACAAGAATCTGCAATTCGAAGTGGTGGACATGGACCGCGGACGAGTAGACAAACTGCTTGTCATCAAACGGGACGATGAACAGGAATAGGATAGCAAAAAACGAGCAATAGCTCACTATATTTATATTAACTTAAAGCACTTAACGATGAAAAAAGTAATTATGTTAGCAGCAGTCGTAGCTGCTTTGGCATCATGCCAATCAAAAGCAAACAAAGCCGCAGAGGCACAAGCAGACAGTCTAGCTCTTGCGATGACTCCGATTACCGAATTGACTGAAGTTTATGAAGGTACTCTTCCTGCTGCCGACGGTCCGGGTATTGACTATGTACTGACCCTGAACGCTGCAACTGACGGTGTGGATACTGCGTATACACTGGATATGACTTACCTCGATGCTGAAGGTCAAGGACAAAACAAGACTTTCACTTCAAAAGGAAAACAACAAACAGTACACAAGGTTGTGAACAAAAAACCTGTTACTGCTGTTAAGTTAACTCCGAAGGATGGTGAAGCTCCGATGTATTTCGTGGTTGTTAACGACACCACTCTTCGTTTGGTGAACGATAGCTTGCAAGAAGCTGTCAGCGATCTGAATTATGACATCATCAAGGTAAAATAATAAATAAGCCTAACCCTAACCAGTAAAAAAAGCTCTGTATAGAACCTTCGTTCTTGCAGAGCTTTTCCTTTTTTACGCCATCACCTATTCTAATCGGACTATTCACTTTATTAGTTCTACCGATACTTTGATATTACCGTATTCATAAGCCCGGTAATACTGTTATCCCAATACCCCGTGTCCTTCTTGCAGACGTTTCAGCCTCAACAAGGCTTCGATATAATAATAATCTGCATAAATAATAGAAGCATCTATCTCGGAATGAGCCGGCCAGTGTCCTACACTATGCAACAGGAATGACGGTTTGCTTTTACCACTCTGATAACTGTCAGAGTTCAGGTTTGCCAGCATTTCAGTAGCTGCATCTTTATAACGTTTTCCTGTTCCATTCGGGAGGTAAGTGGATAATTCAAGCAAAGCAGAGGCCACCACTGCCGCAGCAGAAGCGTCACGCGGAGCATCCGGTATTCCCGGGGCACTGAAATCCCAATAAGGAACCTTGTCTTCCGGCAGACGTTCGAGATAGACATCTGTCACTTTCTGCGCGAAATCAAGATACTTAGGATCTTTCGTTTCACGATAAACTACCGTGTATCCATAGATTGCCCATGCCTGACCACGCGCCCACATGGTGCTGTCAGCATAACCTTGGTGGGTTACTCCTTTTATCAGATTACCTGTAATGGTGTCGTATACCGCTACATGGTAAGATGTATAGTCGGGACGGAACTGACATTTCATCGTTTTATCGGCATGAGAAACGGCAATATCATATAAATAAGGATTTCCACCATTCTTCGCTGCCCAGAAAAGCATTTCGAGGTTAATCATGTTATCCATGATGGTATTGTGCGGCCAGTTGCGGGGTTCCACTTCACGAGGCCATGAAAGGATGGTTCCTACGATGGGATTGAACAGAGTAGCCAACGTATCGGCTGTATCAAGAATCACTTGTTTGTAAGCCGGATTCTTGGTCAGGCGGTAACCGTTTCCGTAGCTACAGAACACGAGAAAGCCCAAATCATGGTCGAAAGCCGGAGTCCTGGAAAGGAACTCCAGAGAGTTCGTGAACTTCTCCGCTTCTTCCTGAATCTGTTTATCTTTCGTATATTCGTAATCATACCACAATACTCCGGGCCAGAAACCGGCACACCATTCTTCCTTCGTCGCTTTCCGACAATTCCAATGATGTTCGTCAGTCATGATATTACGTGGCATCATTGTATAGTCGATGCCGGAGTCTGTTTTCAGTTCCGCAAGCGTACGTTGTGTCTGCTCTGCACAATAGTCCAATGCCTTATTCACATCCAATGTACCGGACGGCTGATGAGCACACGTACAGAAACCTAACATCACAGCCAAACCTACTACAATCTTTTTCATCTTAATCTGATATCTTCGAGTTAATTCTTAATCTTTATTTCTCTTTGTCAATTATTGATTGGTCAATTACTTATCCATCCGAAACCAATCGACATCTGCCCATCCCCGATTGCCTTCGTTCGGAGTCACACAGAATAGTCCGACTTTGGCTCCAATCCATTTGCCTTGACGGGCTGTGAAAGACTCTCCCACTGTCGTATATTTCTTCCCGTCCAGACTATAAGCAAATGTACAAACGGCTCCTTTCCGAACCTTTACCTGTAAATAAACTGTTTGCCATTCATTATCTGCTACTCCCGGCATCTTTAGATATTTTACCGGAATGTTTGCCAATTCTTTTATCTGTTCGGGATTTTGCTGTTCCGCGTCCTTACAAACTGCCTGTTGCAGAATAAACTGATCCCCCGCCTTGCGAATAGAAAGATAACTATAATCCCATCCCATCACAATGATTCCGGTTTGTTCTCCATACTGCTTGGCAGTAAATGTCAGCTTGGTCGTAGCTGTAAACTCTTCAGCCGGGAACTTTTGCATCAACAGATTAGGAACTTCCCAGAAGTTCACAAACTCTTTCGAAAGGCTGCCTGCATAAAGACGGATAAATCCCAAATCGGTAGTAAACCCGTAAGTGTCTTTTTTATTGGCATGCCATTGCCATTGTAATCCCAAATGCCGGGTATTGAATTCGTCACTCTCCGGCGGAGTAGCGATCGGATAGGTCTTTCCCACATTCGGTTTCTTATAAGTCGTTACAGGTTCACCGCAACCGTCTTTATCCTTGTCCACTCCGATTACAGGCCAGTCATTTATCCACATCATCGGATTCAGATGAATCACACGTCCGTAAGCACCCTTATCTTGAAAATGGACGAACCAGGATTCTCCTGTGTTGGTGTCTACCCAACCACCCTGATGAGGTCCGTTTATCGTTGTCTTTCCTTGTGCCATCACGATTTTCGATTCGTAAGGGCCATAGATGTTCTTTGAGCGAAGTACCAATTGCCAACCGGTTGCTACCCCTCCTGCCGGAGCAAAAATATAATAGTATCCGTTGCGTTTATAGAGCTTCGGTCCTTCTACGGTATGATTCTTTCCATCATTTCCGTCGAACACCATCACCGGATCGGAAATAACTTCTGTTCCTTCTGGATTCAGTTCGCAAATGACGAGGATACTGTTCACCCCACTACGGCTTCCGGCATAAGCATGTATCAGATATACTTTCCCGTCTTCGTCCCACAAAGGAGTTGCATCAATCATTCCTTTCCCTGCTTTTACCAATACAGGTTTGCTCCATTTTCCTTTCGGGTCTTTGGTTTTAATCATATAGATTCCATAATCCGGATCCCCCCAGTAAATATAAAATTCTCCGTTATGAAAACGAATGGCCGGTGCCCATACGCCTTTACCATGCTGTGCCTTATCGAAGAAAGGTTCCGGCTCCTGAACCGGTAACGCATAGTTTACTAACGACCAATTAACCAAATCATTGGAATGAAGAATAGGAATTCCAGGAATACAATTAAAGCTGGATGCTGTCATATAGAAATCATCTCCGGCCGCACAGATATCCGGGTCTGAATAGTCAGCATGAAGAACCGGGTTCTGATAAGTTCCATTCCCCTTATCAGCCACCCAGGTCTTAGAAATTTCTTGTGCGCCTGCCAATGAACTGCAAGCCATCATTCCTGCTAAAAACAGAATCTTTTTACGCATATACCTTACTAATCAATTTCATTCAAAACTAGATTCGTTATTCCTAAAAACAGGTTCTTTCTACCTTATATAAAAACCAAGCACTTTTAAAACTGAATCCTATCTCTGATTTCAAAACAATCTATTTACTGACCTATTTACTTATATATACGAAAGGGATTAGGTAAATACCTAATCCCTTTCCAACTTTTTTCTATTTATCTAAGATTATTGTAAAACAATCATGCTATATTACCAACAGCTTTTTCTTTACTCTTTTGCAAACATCAGGGTTCCGAAACCTAATTGGTCATAACCGCCGCTATTAGGTCCATAATCACCTGCCCCACCATCGGAATTTCCGCGTGATGCATTTTCACGCATTTTATCAACCCACATCTTAGCATAGATGCTTGATTTACCATAATCCTGCGCCAAACGATTCACCAGCTCCCACGCAGGACGCACTTCACCACGTGAATCCTTTCCCTCTCTTCTTTCCTGTGCAGAAATGGTATCCCAGCTTCCACTACAATTTGTATAAGTAGTATAAGGCAGATCATTATCTGTATACCTGAAACCGGTCATCTTCCAACTGGCACTTGAACTACCGGTTTCAGCACCACCGATATTGTATTTAGCCACATACTCACACATAGCCAATGCACGTCCGTCATCAAAGATGAAAAGGTCTTCACCTACATTCTTTGCCATCTGACAGAAAGCACCCAGCAGACTGACACACAAGGTAGCATGTCCCTGGTCACGACCTGATTCCTGACATTGTCCCAGCATTTCATTACTATCCGGATCTAAATGTATGAAAGGAACGCCATTTCCTATATTTCCCGAACCAATACCAAATTTGAAATATTGGATAGCTTCATTGATTTTAAAGTTATCATCCGCCAAAATACCGATAGAAAGTAAAGCTGTCATCGCAGATAAATCCCAATTGAGCCAATAATGAAGCGCACATTCATTTCCATTGTGCGTAGACAGGAATTTTGTGATATGAGGATAAAAGACATCTGCAATCCATGCTTTAAACTTAATGAAATCAGCTTCCTGCCATCCTGAATAAGAACGCATAATCTCCGCTGCATTTGCTATTTGATGTACCCGAATAAAAATCAAGAACTCGTTCGGATCTATAAATTCACCTTTATCATTCACGATAAATCCTGTACATGTTTTAGCCCAGTCATTCAAAATAGCGACAGCAGCATCTGCATACTGTGCACCGTCAGTCTCCGACAATTTCCACCGAAGGGCCAATTGATAGGCTGCGGCAGCGTCCTTCATCAACTTCGTGTAGTTATTCCAGTCATTGGGATATTTGCCTGCCCAATTATTTTGATCGAGACGCGCCAATAATTTCACCGGAGAAGCCTTATAATTTGATTGTGACAAGCTATTCCCACCACGACTTAAATGATCGAACGCATTTTTCCAAGGTTGCGCACCGGCTTGCACTTTTCCTTTTACAAACTCAAAATCCGTTTCTGTATGAAGCATACAAGGATGTTCCAAAGTCGTAACATAATCCTTCACTTCCGGCCAACTACTCATATCATTAGAGCCGTCTTCTATTTCGCTACATGCTAAAAGCGTGGTAGAAGTCAGGGCAAAAAGCCCTGCTCCTATTATTGTATATAATTTCATCTTATTCATGGTAGTTATTCGTTAGTATTGTTTTCACTATCTACAAAAGCTTGCAAATCTTCCAAAGTTTTAAACGTACGTACCCAATATAAATCATAGGATACAGCAGGAGCTAAATAGTCAGCTATTACAAATTTTAATTGCACCAAATCAAACTTAGTTCTGACTTCCGGATTCTTATTATCAAAATTTGACATCAAATCAAAATAAAGAATATTCGGCTCTGTTGTAGATACTTGTGTCCTATTCAATATCGAAAATGAATTATTAGCACTACCCTTACCGCCAAGATAGTTATAACCAATAGTTAAAGGATTGTCATATATCTCAAATTTAACACACCCTGCGCTATTATTGCCCGATTGAAGAACAGATAGCGGTTTTATTTTCAGAGCAACATACCTATATGTAGCCGGAGTTATTATTACTGTCTTCCCACTATTATTCTTTACCAGAACTAAATCCCCACGATACTTACCCTTATTATCGAGTCCCATTTGTACCACCGTCTTTTCACCGTCCGAAGTGGCAGTAGCACCATTCTCCAAAGTCCAAGGCCCTACACTATTACCAAATGAATAGCAGAAACGTCCTTCAGCAACAGTCACCGTCTTTGACTGTACCACAGGTCCATAAGAAGCCGTAATCGTCGCAGAGCCATTGGTCATTGTTTTAATACTCAATTTACCAGCCTTATCCACACTAATCACCTCCGGATTATCACTCGTCCAAGTCAGCAGCGAAGCAGTAGCATCTACCGGTTCCAATGTGTACTTAATCTGATATTCCTGTCCATATCCCAATTGATTAAGTTCCGCATCTTCAGTAAACGTCATTCCGGTAATTGGAGTTACTATCTTAACCCCTATCTCGCAACTTGCAGACACCGGATTCGAACTGAAATCATCAGCCGTCACTATAATAGTCGCATCCCCTTTGCTGATTCCGGTCACCAAACCTGTCTTTTCATCCACCGTAGCTACTTCCGGGTTACTACTTGTCCATTTATAACGCTTGAACGTAGTAGTTGCCGGTTCTGAAGAAACAGTTAATTGATATTCATCCCCAGCCGCAATCTCTTCTGCCGGAACATTAGTTATATTGATGGCTGACATATAGGTATATTCGTCCATAACTTCAACAGTTCTGGTTACGATCGTAGCTTCCGGACCGAAACCGATTTCCGGCGTTAATGTAATAATAGCTTTTCCTGCTTTATCCTTAGTCACGACCTTACCTTCCCGTGTAACAGCAACAATAGATTCATCCGACGAAGTCCATTGCACATTAGCATCGGTTGCATTTTCAGGTGCAATACTCCAAGAGAGTTGCAGTTCTTTGTTCTTCAGCAGACAAATTGTTTTATTCCCTGCATCATATTGAGTTTCGTTAAGAGTAATGGTGGATACTGTAATCATTTCGTCCATCTTTCCTCCTAAATCCTTATCATCATCACATGAAGTCAGACCTAAAAACGAACAAGCCGCCAGTCCAACAAAATATTTTATATAATCTCTTTTCATGATTCTTATTCTTTAAGTTATTCAGACTTGATTATTGCCATCCCGGATTCTGTCCCAAGTTCGGATTCAACTGACACTGATCTACCGGAAGCGGATACAGGTCATTTTTACCACCCCAGCGCCGACTATTTTCCAAGATCAAACAGCCATCGGAGTCTTTTGCCATATTAGAAGCGCCAGCCCATGAAGTCGCAAAATCAGTTCCTGTCCATTTCACTCCTAGAATAGGTTTAGGCATCTCTACAATAGCAGTATTCCAACGCTTCAAATCATCAATTCGGAAACCTTCATTGTACAATTCGATGGTACGTTCACGACGGATTTCCTCTCGCATATTCAAACTGTTTTCTGAAGCAAAAGACGTAGTCAGTTTAGGCATATCCGGGTTTACACGGAGACGAACCAAATTCAACGAGATATTCAAAGCATCATCCAAAGCTTTGCCGGTGGTTCCCAACTCATACATAGCTTCGGCATAATTCAATAAAACTTCTGCATAACGAATAATCGGGAAATCGTAACCTTCAAATGTATCGGCCACCTTACGTTCCGTACCCCATTTTTGGTTTTGATAACCGGAACCTTGGAATACATTACATGTAATGGCATTGGTCGCATCTTCCCCATCCATACCTTTCCAATCAATACGCGGTTTGTCGTTATCCCAATATTTAGTGCCATGAGCCAGAAGACAGTTCTTCATGCGATTATCACGATTTTCAAATTCTGTAGTCAGACCTCCATAACCTTTAAAGACGTCAGCACTCTTAGCATGGTCAATAGGTAGCCCATTGCTACAAAGATACATATTCACAAATTTACGATTAATATATTGCACATTCGCTACACAACCATGTGTAATATTAGTCCCGATCGGAGCAATCGTTTCATCATGACGGCGATAGAATATATATTCTTTATTGGCACTCTTAGTCAGATTCGCAGGATTAGACTGTACATTCTCTAAAATGAACAGGTATTTATAAGCCATCTCTCCCAATGCTGCCGGTTTGAATAGCTCGAATTGCTTACTGTCGATAACTTTTTTCGCCGCATCCGCTGCAATACTCAACAATGCTTTGCCACGTTCTTCATTATTGCGGTTTTGTTGCCATGTGCCTTCATATAAAGCGACACGTGAAAGGAATGCATAAGCTCCCCATTTTGAAATACGTCCTTCTTCATCCGTCGCAATAGTTTCCGGCAATACTTCAGCCGCATCCTTCAAATCCTGAATCACGAAGTCAATCACTTCGCTACGATCATTGCGGCTCATGCGTAACTCGGGTGAAGTAATATCCAGCGGTTCTTTAGTGATAATCACATCTCCGAACAACTGCACCAAATCAAAGTAAGAATAAGCACGGAAAAACTTGGCTTCCGCTACATAGCGGCTGATATCACCGTTACCGGAAAAAGACGCTGCTTTTTGCAGCAACAAATTGCAACGGCGAGTATGGGCATAATTACTCGTATAGTTACCGTCTGAAGTAGGAATCGGATTGCTACCGTTACTGTACATATTTACAGAACTGGAAGTCATCAAGTCCGAACGCCAGTCAGAATGTGCACCATCAGAAATAACAGACTTGAAATCACGGGTCCAACCATAGAAATTAGTTGCAAAATATTTAAAATCATCTGCCGCCCCCCATAAGTTGCCATCTGCCAGTTGGTCCTGCGGATCAAGATCCAGACACGAATTCAGTGTCAGACCAAGCGATAAAATTAAAAGAGCTTTCTTATATAGTTTCATATTCTTCATACATTAAAAAGTTAGATTTAATCCGAAAGTCACTGTACGGACAAAGGGGAAACGTCCTGCTGCTGATACCTTACGGCTAGCCTCCGGATCCCATCCGTCGTTAATCTTAGAATATTCCCAAAGATCAGCACCTGCTACATATATACGACAAGAACTAATTGCTTTCGTTTTAGCCAAAAAGGCAGAAGGAACATTGTATCCCAATGTCACATTTTTCAGACGAATGTAAGAACCATCTTCCACTGACCAGGAAGAAGCCTGATAGTTGTAGTCATTGATTTCATTCTTATTACTATATGTCGGATAATAAGCGCCCCGGTTCTCCGGACTCCACGTGTTACCTACCGATTGATTCGAAGTGTTCAGATATAATGCTTTCATCGGTATACGCCAAATCTCATTACCGTTATTATCTCCCGTACGGAAGATTGTACGTTGAGCAGCACCCTGGAAAACTAGTGATAAATCAAATCCCTTCCATTCTGCTCCTACATTAAAAGAGAAAGAGATTTTCGGATCATCTGTACCTAAATAAACAATATCATTCTGATCCAGTTTGCCGTCATTATTTACGTCAGCATACATATTATCTCCCAAACGGAAGTTTTGTTCTGTCAGTCCGATAGTATTACCAGTCAGGAAGCGATATAGATATTTTTGACGTTCTTCTTCTGTCTGTGCTTTGCCGGCATAACGCAAACCAAAAATACTATTCAACGGATAACCTTGCTGTTTATCAACAAAACCGGATTTCAGAACTGAAACTGCACCAATATCCGTCAGTTTATTCGTATTAAAAGAATAAGTACCTCCTACATGATAAGTAAAGTCTTTTCCAATCTTATCAGACCAGTTTACCATGACTTCCCATCCATGTGATCTGAATTTTCCATTGTTTGACATACCTGCGTTATCACCCAGAACTCCCGGATAAGAAACATTAATCAACATATTATCATTACGTTTCATGTATAATTCGGCAGTACCTGTCAGACGAGAATTAAACAAAGAGAAATCCAATCCTAAGTTATAATTCTTAATGCGTTCCCATTCACGTCCCAGAGAAGCGATTTTACCATTCGTATCTATGATAGTGCCTTTGTTAGGACCGATATAAGCTCCGCTTTGAGATTCAAATTTATAGAATTGTGTACCATCATATCGATCAATACCACTCTGGTTACCAACTTCACCATAAGAAAGACGGATTTTCAAATCATTCAACCATTTGATGTTCTTCATAAACGCCTCTTCCGTAATACGCCATCCACCGGATATTCCATAAAAGAAGTCCCAGCGATTTTCCGGCTTAAACTTGGAAGAACCATCATAACGCATATTTACTTCCAATAAGTATTTTGACTTATAATTATAGTTTAAACGAGAATAGTAGGACATCACAGCCTCATGCCACTTCGTACCATGTTTATCTGTCAGATTTACCAAACCTGCCCCATTTACAGTTTCCAACGAGTTCTGTATATCTTTCACCGATACACCAAAATAATCGTATTCTTTCAATTCATATTGAGCACCAACCATTGCACTTACATTATGATGCTGCGCAAATGTATTATGATAATCAACATAACCTGCCATAGAATAAAAGTCTGTACGCGAACTTGTTTTCTCGTAAGACGACTCTTCCTGTTTGTAACCGTCAGCCTTGGTGTTTATCTTGGTTCCCGCATAATTATAAGAAGTAATAGCCATCTTCTTTATATCACGTGAAGCTACTCCGGAGTTATAACCGAGATTTGCTACTACATCCAGATGTTTATTAATATTGTAAGTGAATTTCTCACTGATATTAATTTCAGATACTTTCAGTTTATTATCTCCACCCAGTTCGGCAAACCAAATCGGTGACAACCAAGTTCCCCACGAATAAGGTTTTCCATCAATCGTAGAAGCCGGAAGTCCCGGTTGCGGATAACTGGAAGTCAATGTTCTATTCAGTTGTGAAGGAGCCACCTGATCCTGACGGTTATAGGCTATCACAGATTCAATAGAAAAGTTATCAAAGACTTTCAGTTTATTAGTCAAACGAAGATTGAAACGCTGATTGTTATTATTTCCCCACTTCAAGTTACTGTCATCATACATATACCCTACGGACAAGCGATATAAATTCTTTTCTGTACCTCCGGAAACAGCTAAGTCATGTTGCGTAGAATAAGAATTGCCGAACAACACGTCTTGCCAGTTGGTATCCATGAACACGAAATCCATTACATCTGAATAGCTGGGAGCGAAAGGATTTGCACTGTGATCCAAATCAATGTATTTACCTTCATTAGCCAATGCCATTTTCGCATATTTCACCCATGAGTAAGAATCCGGCTGACCATCGTTCTGACAAGTCTGTAACACTGCATTCGCCCACTCGTTCATAGTCATCAGCTCCGGCTGCAATCCCACCATCTTGTAAGTGTATGAACCGCTATATTCTATTCTCGCTTTTCCTTCCTTTGCCTGCTTAGTGGTTACCAATACCACACCACCTGCAGCCCGGGAACCATAAATAGCAGCCGATGCATCTTTCAGAAAATTGATAGACTGAATATCAGAAGGGTTGATATTACGCAGTGCATTTACACCATCATAAGCAACTCCGTCAATAACGATCAATGGCTCCGCATTATTTGCAGAAACAGAACCACGCAATTTCAAGCCCCAGCTCTCATCTCCCGGAGCTGCCGAATTGCGAGTGATCGTAACACCCGGAACCTGACCTTGCATTGCCTGTAACGGACTTGACATCGTTCCTTTATTCTTCAACATTTTATCAGATACCACTGTTACAGCACCAGTCAATGTCTCCTTCTTTTGTGAACCGTATCCCACTACCACAACTTCGTCCAATACTTCGCTATCTTCCTGCAATTTTACATTTATCACAGTTTGTGCAGCCACATCTATAATTTGATCCTTATAACCAATATAGCTGAATTTCAACTTAGCTCCAGCAGGTACACCAATCGTATAATTTCCGTCGATATCCGTAATAGTTCCTTCTGTTCCTCCTATTACAGTAATATTCACACCAATCAATGGTTCGCCTGTTGCATCAACGACTTGACCTTTCACTTTCTTTTGAGCCTGTGCCACTACTTGACTATCTTTCATGTTTGTATCGGCCCACGCCTTTGAAACAGGACAAAGTCCCAGCATTAATCCTAACGCAAACACCGCTGTTTTGTTAGGCCGCGAATTAAATATTAATCCTCTTCGTTTCATAAAATTAAATTTGAGGTTTAAAAATAGTATTAAATTTTTGTTCTCTAAAATAAGGTGAGGCATACAAGTACCTCTTTGTAAATTCTGACTCCTTTTCCATAAGCACAAAGGGTTATTTATTAATGAATAAGATTATATACAATTCCGGAAAAACTCGCGCATTTCACGACGTCCCAGAAACAGATGGTTTTCCACCGTCCTGCAGCTTAAATTCAGTTCATTTGCGATTTCCGGAGACGTTTTATTTTCGAAGCGGTTCAATGTATAAATTAACCGACGTTGTTCGGGCATAGCTGCCAAGCGGGTCCGTTCCATTGTCATCAAATCATCACCGATAATTTTTTCTTCGGTTTCATTGGTAGAAGTGGACATAGTATCATAGATGTAGCTGTCTATCTCCTGTTTCTTATAATAACGACGGATATAGTCGATTACAATATTGCGGGCAATGGTGAACAAGAAATATTTCACTGTGTCCGGACGGAGCATTTGCTTGTAGTCCAGCAGACGTACAAATACATCCTGGGTTAGATCCTCCGCTTCGTAGCGATGAGTGATACGATAAGTAATATAGGTAAGAATCACCTGGTAATATTCTTCATAAGAACGGGTGATAATGTTGTCGGAAGTGTTAGCTGTTGTCTCCATAATACTATCTTTTTCGGTTTTGATCACGATGCAAATATAGAGGTGATTTTGGATATAACAGCCAGAAAATAAAGCAGATCAATCTCAATGAATCTAGGTAGACTTATTTAAATATACAACTCTAATTATCAATATATTACGTTTACAAAAAGAGAGTATCACTTTATAAAATGAGACTCAAATCAACGTATCTTTGCTCCACTTATGCTCGTTTGCTCCCATCCTCTTCCCCTCTTCAATTTTATTATTTGATCGTTTCATTGTCACATCAAAGCTATTAATGAAGTACGAACATTAATAGATAAGTTCCGTTTCATTAAAGATAAACTTGCTTTGCACTTATTGCAAAGTTATGTTTGATTAAGGGCAAACTATAAATGAAAGCTTCAATTATATAATTGCAAGCTTTGTTTTTATAAACGCAAGTTTCATTTATAAAAACAAAGCTTGCGTTTATAGATTACTCCCTATAAAAAACAACTTTGCAATAGGACCAAAAGAAGTTTATATAGGGAGAAGAAGAACTTATCTATTAATAGATTACGAGAAAAAGACTAGTAAAAGGAAAATCCACTTGGTGAAGGGAGGTCCTTCACCCTCTAACCCCGATGAATAGGGCGGTGTGAAGGGTGAAAGGGATATGAGTATAAAATAGATTTCAGTGATAATAAGTCGAAAAGTTACTCTTCTTTGGCTGTTCCACCTATACTACGAATATATTCATTCGGAGTGACTCCCGTACTCTTTTTGAATGAGCGGAAGAAAGAAGCACGAGAACTGAAGCCGCAAAGTTCTGCCAGTGCAGTTAATGTATAGCGGGAATATTGACTATCCACCACCATTTTCTTGAATTGAGTGACGCGGTATTCGTTTATAAAATCATAATAAGACTGATTGAGATATTGATTCAAAAGATACGATAATGAATGCGAAGAAGTATCCAGAGCAGAAGCCAGATCGCCCATTTTCAAATCAGGATTAATATATGGCTTTTCTTTCTCCACATAAGCAACCAGTTTCTTATGGAGTTCTTTACATTCTTCTTCAGTCAGCCTGTTGGTTTTATACTTTTCTTCGGTTGCAGCGATAGAAGACTCTTCAGAAATCACTTCCGCCTGTTCTATCGTTTGGTCTTTCTGCTGTGTATTCTCTACGGATACGGAGATTGCCGATGCAGGAGAAGTAAGCAGGCGGCGCATACGATTCCACACATAATATCGTATAAAAGCAATAATGCCTACAACTAATAAAACAGAAAGTGCCCATCCCCACCAAGGTATCATAGGACGCACCGTCACTTGATAAACAGCTTCCGACTGTTCATTTCCCGGAAGGCGCACACGGAACGTATAAGTTCCGGAAGATAATCCATAATAGGAAACCTCATTCTGCGCAGCCAATAGTTTCCAGTCTTTATCCACTCCTTCCAACTGATATTCGTACAATAGAGCAGAAGGCAGACCATAAGCAAAATCCGTAAAGCAGAAAGTCAGATTATTCTGATTATATTTTAAAGACGGGTTGGTAAAAGAAATGCCATTAGCCAATATATCCGTAAACACAATCGGACGGACTTTACCACGCACTTCATCCACCCGCTTCGGATCGACATAAATCAAACCTTTGGTGTTGCCGAACCATAATATTCCTTTTTCATCTTTATAAGCAGCCCCATTCGTAAAAGTGGGTCCCGGTACTCCATCATTGAAAGTGAAGGCATCGTACTCTTCTCCTTCTTCCTTTATTCGTAACAATCCATCATTGCAAGCCACCCACAACCAACCCTGGTTATCTTCCACAATCGACATCAGCGAATTGTCAGGAAGCGTGGAAAAGACGGAACGGTTCCGAAAACGATCCATCGTTAAAGTAGAGGTAAACAGACTTCCCTTTTCACGAATAAAATAAAGGTTGTGTCCTGTATCTTCATAAATGGTACGCACCTTATCCCTATGCACAAATCCTTCAGGGAACACATTCGATCGTAAACTTTGAGAAGCAGGATCATATATACACATACCGGTTTCCGTGGCAATCCATCCTTTGCCGGTAGAGTCAAAACTAACTTCATAAACGTTACCTTCCGGCAATTGGGAATTGGCGCTGGTAAAGTGTTTGATCTGCTTTGCCTGTCTATTATAACAGAACAATCCCTGTGAAGTGCCTATCCAGAGATTTCCTTTCTCATCCGGTCGCACACAAAAGATATGTCCTTTCTGAAACAGCTCTGTATCTCCTCCCCGGGCAAAATATTCAAGAGATAACGTCTCCGGATTCAACACCATCATACCTCCGCCATACGTACCGATATAATATTCGCCTTCATAAAAACAGATTGTCAATATCAAATCCGAAGTCAAAACAGGTTTCACAAAACTCTTTACGACTCCGGTAGCTTCATTTATATAATACAAGCCGTCACGTGAACCGATGACTTTTTCGTGTCCTCTGTTGACAAAAGAACGAATAGAAAGATTGGCAGAGTTAAACAGAGGAGGATAAGCATAAGTTTGGAAAAGACCATTCTGATAAAGTGAGTAATCCAAACCTGCCTGAAAGTGCCCCACCCAAACAGCACCTCTGTCATCCACCAATAGTGAATAAATGGAATTACTGCGAATACCTTCTTTATCACTTACATCGTGACAAAAACGACGTGCCACTTGTTGGGCTTTATGTGAAAGGAAATGAACGCCATTACCATCTGTTGCAATGTATACTGTCTCCTTTCCATCACTGGATATGTCGGAAATGACATCACAGCCTAAAGACACCGTATGCGAAAAGCTCTTTTTGTTTATATCGAAACGAACTACTCCCTGGCTCATTGTACCTAGATAAAGGGTTTCTCCAATACGAGTCAGGCAGCGGAAATAATCGGCCTCGGGAACATTCTCCTGGAAATGCCAGGAATCAATCTTACCATCTTTCAATGAATAAGAGAATAAACCTTGCACTGTAGCCAGCCATAACGCACTTTTATCTTCATTCAGACAGAGATCCATAATTCGATTACAAGCAGCCAGCATATTCCGGTCGGTCAATACTTGGAGCAATTGCCCGTCCTTTTGGATGAACAATCCTTTCTCCGTACCGATATAGAGAATATCTCCATCCGGAAGTAAGGTATTTACAGCAAAATCTATCTTTTCGGGAACAATTCTCTCCAGCTGGCCGTTTGCACGATTCAGACGCCAAAGTCCGATACCGTTTCCCACCCAAAGCTGATTGTCGGCTGTTTCCGTGATGCAGTTCACCCGTTTCTTCCTTCCGGAATCCACGCCTCGAAATTCATAATGGCGAACTTTCACACCATCAAAACGATCGAGACAATTATCTGTTCCTAGCCAGACAAAACCTTCCGAGTCTTTATAAATGGCGTTCACCAATAGCCCGGACAGTCCATCGGACATGACTACATTACGAAATGTATAATTCTGGGCTTGCAGATTTACACCACAAACCAAGTATATGATTAAAAGAATCAGATATTTAATCGTGTTCTTCACTTACAACCGCTTCCTTTCATATTAAACATGTGACAAACATACATAAAAATCTCCAAAAGAGCACATTCCTTTATACAAAAAAATAGTCCCTTCGTATTTGTTATATATGGAAAACAAATACGAAGGGGAGAATTTATTTACTCAATGCTATTGAAGATTTTATCTGCCACTGATTCAAATAATAGCCTTAATCTGAATTCTTTTCTACCAATTCAATCATATAGCTATAAGTATATTTCTTGTCAAGCAAGCGATATTCATTGTGCGGATACATTCCCCAACTATTATCGCCGCCTAACCCGCGTTGCTTCAAGTCAACGTGCAGAAAGATATTCTTTTGCGGAACAATGTCGATAGTATGCTGCAATTTACGGGTCAGGCCGGGATCAAGGTCTTCCGGTGAGAAATGCAAAGCGGAAAATGCGATAGGTTGCAAGCCTGTAATTCTCACTCCTTGCCCTTCGCTATCCAATAAGGTCAGCCAACGAACGTCTGTCTTATTTCCTGTTTCCTGCGGACGTATATACCAATAGAACTGATTTTCAACCTTATCCTCATATCGTCCGATGAAAGAACTCGAATAACGGTCGATATAATTCTCCAAAGGGCCTCTACCGTAATAGGTCAAGTTTTCATAAGGTTGATGCAATTCCATACGCATACCAAAACGGGGAAGTTCGGGAAGTTTCGTTCCTGTCAGGTCGATACTGCCTGTCACAACAATAGCACCATTATTACAGATCAAATATTCCATCATATAAGGAACCTGAATATCATTTAATATCCAATCAATCCTGATGGATAATCCTTTTTCATTCTGTTCGTCTATTGTCACTTTCTTCACATAACGGTTGACATGAGCTGTCCGCCAAACACCTGCCAAAGTGGGCATTTTATTTCCAAAATCATTATCAATCGGAGCACGCCAAAAGGCTGGTTCGGGATATTGCCTGATAGGTTGCTCGCCATTTATCATATAATCAAATAAGATTCCCTTTTTCAAATCAATCTTACCAGAAACGCCCCCCGATTGAAAAGACAAAATATTGTCTTTTGTTTCATAAGATAGTTTTCCCGAACAAGGCGGAAGCGATGTGAAGAAACTACTTTTATTTAATTGCATCTGCTCTCTAGCTACTTCATAGCCGGCAGGTACTAAATCGGTAGCAACCCGGGTGTGCGCATAGAGATTAAGGAAATACTCATTCCCGTCTTCCGGAATAACAGGAAGAGATAAACGTATCTCTTTCTCTTCGTGAGGTTTTAAATCAACGTTGAAATCCCCTGTAGATATTTTTTCTCCGTTTTTGTATATTTCCCATATAAAAGCATACTCATCCAGATTGGTAAAGTCATAACGGTTTTTAATGGAAATAATTCCTTTCCCCAAGTCTTTTGCACTAAACTGAATGTACTGATACACTTTCTTCACTTCATACGCTTGTGGTTTGGGAATACCATTGGCAGAAATCAAACCGTCAGTTCCCGTGTTTAGTTCCCCTTTCTTATCTTCCAGCCATTTATAGCTCCCCATCTTACCATTATACGTCCAATAAGTACGTCCGTCTCTTGGTTCGGTCTTTACCTTAAATCCCTGATCCATAAAATCCCAGATAAAACCGCCCTGCAAGTTAGGGCTGTCATAAATAATATCCCAAAGGTCTTTAAAATTGCCATTGCTGTTTCCTTGGGCGTGAGCATACTCACACATGATAAACGGTCGCTGTTTGCCGGACTTCCGATATTCTGTTATTTTCCACATATTGGGATACATCGGACAGACAATATCTGTATTCCAATCCTCCCCCCAAGCCTGCTCGAACTGTACAAAACGACCGGGATCATATTTCTTCAAACGCTTATACTCATCGTGGAACACGATTCCATTGCCACATTCGTTTCCTAATGACCATCCGATAACACATGGATGATTTTTATCCCTTTCCACCATTCGGGTGATACGGTCGACGTGGGCTGCAACCCATTCGGGACGATAAGCAGGATGTGGGATGGTATCTTTGAAATAAGGAACCGAACCCATTCCATGAGTTTCAATATTGGCTTCATCCACTACATAGATACCATATTGGTCACACAATTGATAGAATAACGGATGATTTGGATAATGGCTGGTACGAATGGCATTCATGTTCAGTTGTTTAATCAGTCGCAAATCATTCATTAAGATTTCGCGGGTCTGCACATGTCCCAACGTATCATTGTGTTCGTGACGGTTGACACCTTTTATATAGGTGGGTACACCATTTACCAGTAACCGTGCATTCTTAATCTCAATGCGGCGGAATCCGACTTTATGAGCCACTACCGTCTGTTGCTTGTCGCCATCGGCTCGAAGTGTCAGGATACAGTCGTAGAGCGAAGGGTGTTCGGCGCTCCATTTCCGCACATTGCGCACAGTGCCTTCGAAAGCAAGTGTAGTACTTATGTCTGAGATACAATATGCTTTCTGCACTGATAAGACAGTCTTCCCCCCTGCGTCCTTCAAATCGAGTGTAAGTGTCCCCTTTTGCAGGGTTGCATTGGTATTGAACGAACGCAAGTCTACAGTAGCCCGGAATTGCCCGTGTCGGTAGGTATCGTCCAGTCCTGCATGCAGAAAGAAATCCCAAATGGTCGTTTGGGGATAAGCGGTCAGGAAAACATCACGTTCGATACCGCTTAGACGCCAAAAATCCTGGTCTTCCATATAGCTGCCATCGTGCCAGCGATACACTTGTACAGCAAGTAAGTTCTCTCCTTTTTTCAAATAGTTTGTCACATTAAATTCTGCCGGAGTCTTGGATGCTTTAGTCATCCCCACCTGCTGCCCGTTCACATAGATACGGGCGTAGCCGCTGATGGAACCGAAGTGCAACAACACTTCACGCCCCTGCCAGTTTTGAGGAACCGTAAATGTGCGCCGGTAAGTCCCCACAGGATTATCAACGTCGATATAAGGTGGATTGGGTGAAAACACATACTGAATGTTGCGGATTATCGGCTCACCGAATCCTTGGATTTCCCAGTTGGAAGGGACAATAATTGTATCCCAATCATTGTCGGATAAATCTGTACGATAAAAATCTCTTATGCTTTCTGCGATAGAGGGAGCATAAACAAATTTCCACGTACCATTCAACGAGTATTGCCAAGGCGATTTTTGGGGATTATCGTTCACTGCATCATCTGCGCGCTCGTAGAGGCGAAAGTCAGCGTGTGGTTTCTCTTTGTTCCACTCATATTGGGTGGGATTTTCCCACTCGTTGTTTTGCGCCTTTGCCGTTGGGGACAAACCACAAAAAAGACAGGAAAGGAATAATAAGGTAGAAAATAATCTATTTATCATAAGATAAAGGGTTGTAAGGGTTTCCATTGAGTAACGTCAAGGAGTTAAGAAGCCTAACCTCTTAACTCCTTGAAATCAGTAGGAAAATCTCAAAAAGTTATTCTTCAGTATACAATAATGTTCCAAACCCCAAATCACCGGCTTCGGCAGTACCACGCTCGCCATATCCTTCGGGGCGTTCTTTTTCAGCAAAAGCTTGCGAATATGGAGCATTCATACCTTTCACCTTGGCGTAATGGTTGTAAAGGAGTTCCCATCCCGGACGGGCACGCCCCTTACCGTCGGCCGACACCTTCTCGTGCCAACCGTATTTAGGGTGATAGTAAGGTTCGAAAGGCATTTCCACATCTTCGGCCGAAGTTAAGTTATACTTAGCCGTATATTCGCAGAGGTCGAGAATGATGTTGTCGTTGTAGGCAAAAAGGTCGATGCCCATGTTATAAGCTGTACGACAGAAGTAAGCGTGTAAGCCTACGTTGAGAGTAGCGTGCCCCTGGTCGCGTCCCATCTCCTGGCTCTGTGCCAAATGTCTGCCTTTCACTTTTCCCGCAGGATCCTCGTGCATGCCTTTCACCGACCATTCGATACAGCCCATACCTTTTCCGTGATAGAAAAACTCCAAAGCTTGTTTAATCTTGGCATCGTCGTCATTCAGCACGCCGATAGAAAGAATGGTGAGCATGGCGGGCAAATCCCAACTCATCCAGCCCGAAATGGCTGAAGAATTAAAGTGGTTATCCAAGAAATCATCACAGATGGGATAGAAAGTTTTATCTATCCATTTCTTGAAGACTTCAAAATCTTCGGTTTTCCAGCCTTCGTAATCCCGCATCAATTCAGCGGGAGCAGCAAACTGGTATCCGATAAATCCGGCGGCAAGCAGACGATGGCTGTCGTCGGGCCATGTTTTATAATTCACCCCCTTACAAGTCTTAGCCCATCCGTTCAGAATTTTAACAGCTGCCTTGGCATAATCTTCATCTCCCGAAATTTTCCAGCGTACAGCCAACTGATAAGCGGCACCGGCATCGAAAGCGGCCGTATTGAAGTTGCCGCCTTGCGAGTGACGTACAATTTCTTCTTGCGGGTTTGCGTTGTAGCTCAGTTGGGCAAATCGGCTTTCGCACAATTTTTCCCAACCGCTAATCCAAGGTTCGGCACGTTCGTTCACTTTGCGGCGTGCGCGTTCAAAGTCGGCTTCGGTGTTCACCAGACAAGGATGCTTGATGGTGTACTCATAATTTTCATTGGGGTTGATTTCGCGTTGCCATGGTTCGGGAGTTCCGTTCTCGAACTCAGCACTACAGCTGGTCAGCAACACAAGCGTTACGCTGCCCACGAAGGTATAAATAAGATTTTTCATACATTCAATTTTCATTTTGTTATTCAATCAGTTTCCAGAGAAAGTAGATGCTATTGTTTACCACTTTCGTTCTTTATCAAATCTTTCAGTTCTTGTTCCGATTCGAAAGTCTTTATCCAATCCACATAGATGCTGCCTGTTTCATTGGCTTCATACCAGATTTTCCAAAATTGAAGTTCCACCGTGTCGTACTTCGTCAATGAGGTAGGCATATACTGTTGATTTTTGCCAAGGAATTTCTTCGTGAAGTCGGCGTAGAATACTTTGTATTCACCGCAATCTACCACAGTCATGGCATTTTTTCCTTTATCGGTATCTTCGCCATATTTACCGGCTACGGTAATGCCGCTTCCGCCCCAAATGTCTAGATACCACTCTATACTTGTCGATGCTTCGAACACATTTTCGGGGAATTTCATTTTAAAGGCCAAGATGGGATAGTTGGTTACGTTGAACCCAAAACCGCCGTTGCGACAAATGCGGACAGCTTTGTAAGTCTTATCTTCACCGGGGAAAATACGAAGTACTCCGTCATTCTCCATCCATTCAAATTCCCGGTGAGTAAAGTTTCCGAATGGCTGCCAGATGTTCTCGACAGTAAACTGGTCGTTCATTAAACCTTCGCTCACGTTGACACTCATCGTAGCTTTGACAGGTTTACCGTCACCATAGTCGGCCAAAGCGGTAATTACTGCATTGCCATAAGCCTTCGCCACGAACCGGCCTTTTTCGTCAATCTCTACAACATCCGGCTTACTGCTTTCCCATGCGATGTACGAAAGCGTAGCATCTATCGGCGTTACATTCATCTGCGGAGTGTAGGTTTCGCCCAAAGCCAGCTTATCTGCTTCTTTCACAAATTCCATACTTTCGATATAGATAATAGGCTTCACCTTAATTTCAAACTCTTTCGTGAAATGTTTGTCGTCGGTAGCGGTAACTTGGATGCGTGCCTTTCCTTCGGCTATGCCCTTCACCTCGCCTTTTTCATTGACGGTGGCTTTATCGGGAGTTAGGCTTTTCCAAATCAACCCGGGGTAAGTGGGGTCGGCCGGGGTAATCTGCCAAGTAAGGGGCAAAGTTGAGGTTACAAACACTTCGAGGTCTTCATTAGTGAGATTGATATCAGTGATGTGAATAATTTCGTTTACTACCTTCACATTAATGGTCGAAGTGGCAGAATAGCCCACAGCCGGCTTGGCCGAAATTACCGTGCTACCTGCCTTCACTGCCGTGATGCGTCCTTCGGCATCTACGGTAGCCACATCGGGCACAGTCGATTTCCATACCACCTCTTTATTGAAAGCCTCATCAGGGCCTACGGTATATTTTATCAAAGTGTCAGTGCCTATCAGCAGAGGCAGTTCGGGGGTCACTTCAAGGTTGATTTCCTTAACGAGCACTCTCTCTTCTAAAACAGGGGATACATCGTCATCGTTGCACGAAACGGTCATCATTAAGCCAGCCGTCATCAGTGCTGCAAACGCACCCTTTTGAAGTATATTTTTGTATGTCATAATTCGATTACTTTATAAATGAACAATGAATGGATTATTGGTTCCAACCCGGATTTTGTTTCAAGTTGGAGTTCAGTTTGAGCTGGTCGGTGGGCAGTGGCAATAAGTAATGCTTTTCGTGCCAGTTGCGTCCTTTCTCGTGGATAATGCAACCTTCGCCATCTTTGTCCTTAAAGGAAGCATCAGGCCATCTGTTTTCAAAATCGGTACCTTTCCACTTCACACCGGTGAGGTTCATCGGCATTTCATCTTCGGCCGTTTTCCAACGCTTCAGATCATCAATGCGGAAGTTCTCATCGAAAAATTCGATGGTACGTTCACGACGAATCTCTGTGCGCATATCCAAATTATTTGCCGTAACAAAGTCGTTAGTCAAGTCAGGCATTTCGGGGTTGATGCGTTTGCGTGTCAAGTTCAAACTGATAGCTAAGTCTTCATCCGATATTTGTCCATCGCGTTCAAACACGGCTTCGGCATAGTTCAGCAGTACCTCGGCATAGCGGATGATGGGGAAGTCATAGGCTTCCATACCGGTAGGCACTCCGTCGCGTTCGCTACACCACTTGTGGGGAAAGTAGCCTGTACCCGTTTGAGGCATGAAGTTCCTATGCGAGGCATTGGCTATTTCGGCAGCATTGCCGCTCCAATCGATGCGTCCGCCGTTTGTACCCCAGTAAGTTTGTCCGGGCACCATAAGTTGATTGTTCATGCGGTTGTCGCGATTTTTATATTCATCATCCACTTTCGTGTAATTCCACGTTTGGGGATTGATGGGCAACCCATTGCTTTGCAGATACATATTAGCCATTTTTCGAGTAACGTACAAGGCATTGCCCAAACGCCCTTGTGTGATGTTGAAGCCGATAGAATTGATTACAGGGTCGTGGCGGCGGGTAAAGATATATTCTTTATTACCTGTTTTATTGATACTGGCAGGATTCGACTTTTCATTCTCCAAGATAAAGAGATATTTGTAGGCTTCCGTACCCAATTCTTGAGGAGCAAAAAGCTCGAATGCTCCGCCCGCCATTACATCATGAGCCGCCTGTGCTGCGGTATTGAGCAAATTTTTTGTACGTTCGGTATTTTGACCACCATTATGGAATTTCTCCCATGTACCTTCATAGAGGGCTACACGTGAAAGAAATGCCAAAGCAGCTTCGCTGGAGAGGCGACCTTCGTCGCTGCTGCTGATAGCCTTATCGACGGGTAATAGTTTAGCGGCTTCTTTCAAGTCGTCAATGATGAAGTCAGCTACCTCGGTACGCGGATTGCGAGCCTTCTGCATCTCAGGCGAGTCGATGTCGAGCGGCGTGCGGGTAATGATAAGGTCACCGTAGGCCTGCAACAACTCAAAGTAACAATAAGCACGGAAGAAACGGGCTTCCCCCACCGAAATGGCGATGTCGGCTTGTTGTTCATACGCATCGGCTTGTTGCAATAAAGTATTGGTTTGACGAATACGATTGTAATTGTCGGTATAATGCTTGTCAGATGACGGAATACTGTTTGTTCCGTTGCTATAGATGTTCACCGTGCTACCGGCAAACAAGTCCGAGCGAATATCAGCGTGCTGACTGTCGTCGAGCCATCGAAAGTCGGCCGACCAGCCGTAGAACTGGGTGGCAAAAAGTTTGAAGTGTTCGGGCGACTTCCAATAGTTGGTATCCGCCAATTGTGTCTTGGGCTCAAGGTCTAAACACGACTGCATGGTCATGGCGCAAATGATTCCTAAAATATATGCTATTTTTTTCATTGTTATCTTCAATATTAAGAATAAAAATTAGAATGTGGCATTCACACCGAAAGTCACGGTGCGGTTAAACGGATAGCGTTGCTTGTTTTCCACTTTGCGGGTGGCTTCGGGATCCCAACCATCGGTGATATATGATTTTTCCCACAAGTCGGCGCCCGATACATAAATACGCAGGTTGCTGATGAAACCGCTCTTATTCATCCATGCCTTTGGCAATGTATAACCTAGTACAATCTCTTTGAGACGCAGGTATGCTCCATTATCGGCCGACCAGGTAGAGGGAATGTAGTTATAGTTATTGATGTCATTACTGTTTGAATAAGTAGGAAAATGGTTGTTAGGAGTTTCAGGACTCCATACATTACCTACCGACTGGTTGGTAGTGTTCAGCCAAATAGCTTTGAAAGGCACTTTCCAAGAGTCAATTTCACGATAGATGGTACGCTTGCCCACACCTTGGAACACGGTATTGAAATCGAATCCTTTCCACTCGCATCCGAAATTAAACGAGAACGAATATTTGGGGTCGTCGGAACCAAGAAATACAAGGTCGTCTTGTGTCAGTTTACCATCTTTGTTCACATCTTCATACATGTGGTCGCCCAAACGCAAGTTGGCAGGTAGGGCAATAGAGTTGCTGCCCACATATTTGTCCACGTAATAGTCCAGTTGGTCTTGGTTTTGTACTTTGCCCACGTAGCGGTAGCCAAATACCGAGTTGAGTGGATAACCATTCACGGCTTCGTTATAACCTGCGCTCACCACGATGTTACCTCCATCAACGAGTTTGTTGGTCATATAAGTTAACGTACCGCCAACATGGTAGTTGAAACTGCCTATCTTGTCACGCCAAGTCAAGCTGGCATCGTAACCATTGGCTTCAAACTTACCGCTATTGGTGCTGGGAGCAGTTCCACCCAATACACCGGGGTGCAGACGCGAAACCAGCATATTGTCGTTTTTCTTTTTAAAGACCTCGAACGTACCCGTAAGGCGATTGTTGAGGAATCCAAAGTCAATCCCCAAGTTATAGTTGTAGATACGTTCCCAAGTACGCACGGTGCTCACCAGTCCGGCAGATTCCACATAGGTTCCTTTCGAGTTGCCCAACAAAGCGCCGCTGTTCGATTTGTAGTTGTAAAGTTGGATGCCGTCATAGCGTCCGATACCATTTTGGTTACCTACCTCACCATATGAGGCACGTAATTTCAGTTCATTCACATAGTCACGCAAGTTCTCCATGAATTTTTCTTCAGTAATACGCCATCCGGCTGATGCGCCCCAGAAGAAGTTCCAGCGATTCTTGGGCAAGAATTTCGAAGAGCCGTCGTAGCGAGCATTCACTTCGACCATATATCTCGACTTGTAGTTATAATTCAAGCGACCGAAATAAGAAAGAATGGCTTCCTCCCAACGGTCTACTTTGTCTATGTAGATTTGTCCTTTACCGTTAAGCGATTCGATTGCCGCTTCCACGTCCATTGCTTTGGTGCCGCTATAATCGTAAGCGGCATAGTCGTATTGCACACCTCCCATAAGCGATATGTCATGAACCTCATCAAATAATTTCTTATAAGTGAGGAAAGCTGATGCCGTGTAATTGTCGGTACGCGCAGAACTTTTAGTATACGATGATTTTTCTTTTGCGGGATAGGGAGAGTTCTCATTCAGAATCGGAGTGCCGTCGTATTGATACCAATCAATCGAAAGATATTGTTCGTCACGGGCCGCATTGTTCGTTGAGTATCCCAAAGTTCCCTGAAAATCAAGACCATCCAAAATGTTCACTTTCAAAATTTCGTTCACATTCATAGTGGTCACCACAAGTTTGTTGTCACCACCCAATTCGGCCGACCAGTTGGGAGTATGAATGCCTCCCCACGCATACGGTTTGCCATCAATGGTCGAAACCGGTAGCCCTGGCTGCGGTATGCTACTGCCTAATATACTACCAATCTGTGTAGGAGCCACTTGATGCTGACGACTAGCTGACATATTGGTTTCCAAGCTGATACGGTTGTTTATCTTGAAACTGTTGAATAAACGTACGTTATAGCGTTCGTTCGAGTTGTTCCCCCATTGCAGTGTCCCTTGGTCGTTCAAATACCCCAACGAAAGTCGGTAGGTCGATTTTTCCGAACCTCCGCTTACGCTGAGGTTATGCTGGGTAGAAGTGGCATTTCCCCACAGCACATCAGTCCAGTTCATATCGTGAAACACAAAGTCGGCCACGCCACGGAATCCTCCCGGAATAGGATCTTCATCGGGGTTGTTTCCACCATGCAGATTAATCCAACTCCCCTTCATCGCTTTGGCCAAACGGGCATAGCGCACCCAGTTGTCGTCTTCGCCATAGCCGTCATTCAAACGGGCTTGGAGCACACCGTCCGTCCATTCGTCCATGCTCATCATGCGGGGTTGCAAACCCACAATTTTACGTGTAACCGAACCGCTATATTCCACTCTGGTTTTGCCGGCATCGGGACGTTTGGTAGTTACCAAAATCACACCACCCGCTGCTTTTGCGCCATAAATAGCAGCCGAAGCATCTTTCAGGAAGTTAATGGTTTCGATGTCGTCGGCATTGAGTTGAGCCATCTCGCTGACACCACTGGCTGGTACACCGTCAATAATCAAAAGAGGTTCTACCTTGTTCTTTGAGACAGAGCCACGGATTGAGACACCCCATCCTTCTTCGCCGGGAGCAGCCGACGAGCGGGTGATGCGTAAGCCCGGAACCTGACCTTGCATAGCCGAGAGCGGATTGGCCACTGTACCTTTGTCCTTAAAAAGTTTTTGGTCGACCACTGTTACCGAGCCTGTCAACGATTCTTTTTTCTGAGTACCATAACCTACCACAACAACTTCATCCAGCACCTCTGTATCTTCGTGCATGATAATTTTAGCCAGATTCGTCCCTTTTACAGAAACTTCCAACGTCTTATAACCAATAAAAGAAATCACTAACGTACCACCTGATACATTATTCAAAGTAAAGTTTCCATTCATATCCGTTATCGTACCATTGGTAGTGCCTTTCACTTTGACATTGGCACCAATAACAGGTTCGCCATAGGAATCCACGATTTTACCTTTGATTGCCCCAGTCTGCGAAACAGCCTGCACTTCTCCCACATTGGCAAATACCACCTGCGGAGCACCTGTTACAAGGGCAGAGGCCATCACCGTAGAGAATAGAAATCTTCTCGATGAGAATCTGAAGAGATTTTTTTTCATATACATAAAATTTAAAACTAACATTTATACTATTTATTCTAATATTAGATACACTGTTGGATATACTCACGGATTTCTTTCCGACTGATAAACAAGTGGTTTTCCACCGTACGGGAAGAAATTCCCAATTGGGCGGCAATATCAGCCGAGGATTTATTTCCGAAACGACTCATGATATAAATCTTCCGACGTTGTTCAGGAAGCTGATTGGCTCTCTCCCATTCGCATGTCAATAGATTATTGGCAATAATCTGGCTCTCCACTTCATTGGTACAAGTAGGAATCCGGTCGAAAAGATAGGAAGTTACTTCTTGAGCTTTGTAAAAACGACGCAAATAGTCCGTTACCAGATTCCGGCAAATCGCGAATATAAAATGTTTCACTGTTTCCGGACGCAATATCTGCTTATAGTCCATCAAACGCAAAAAGACATCTTGTGACAGGTCTTTTGCTTCTTCGTCCTTACCTATTTTATAATAGATATAAAGATAAACGGAATGATGATAACTCTTATAAGAGTCAGCAACCAGTTGAGTGGATTTCATGTTTATATTTTCCATTGCTTAGATTTTTGTTTATCATTACGCTGGCAAATATAAATGGTAAATACGGAAAAGAAACAATAAAAAAGGGCGGATAGATTTCATCCTATTGGAAGGGAAACAGAAGTCATAACATCTACTGATAATCAACTAATTAAACAATAGCAAGCTAGAGTCTCAAATTATTATATGAGACTCCGGCAATCAATCTTCATTAGTTCGTCCTATACTTTGGACGTATTCGTTCGGGGTTATTCCGGTCGTCTTTTTAAAATAACGGAAAAAGGAAGTACGAGAACTAAAACCACACAGTTCAGCTAAAGCACTTAAGGTATATTTTGAATATTCATCCTCATTAAGCAATCGTTTAAACTCAGCTATGCGGTAATCATTCAGATAATCATAATAATTCTTGTTCAAGAACTGATTAAACACGTAGGACAATGTATATGGAGAGACGTTCAGCACTGACGCCAAATCCGCAATCTTTAAATCAGGGTTAACATACAGTCTTTTTTCCTGCATCAGCATGTCCAGTTCGTTTGCCAGCCGATGACATTCTTCCATACTCACATTGCTCTTTCTGTATTTTTCTTCAACTACCGGTTTCCCGGTTTCTATGGCGTCCACCGCAAGAGCCGGAGAGTTCTTTTTTCTCCGGTAATAAGCATAGCTTAAGCATATTATTGCAATCAATAATAGAATTGTTCCCCATAAGGTCGCGTTAAAAGAGGAAGCAATAGTCACTGATAAACAGATTTCCGAACCGGGCTCACCAATCCGACGGATTTTGAATTGATATTTCCCGGAAGACAAGTCATAATAGGTCAGTTCGGATTTACCACCCAACAACTGCCAATCATCATCCATCCCTTCCATTTTATATTCATAAGACATATATGCAGGATCGGAATAAGTAAATCCGGAGAAACAGATAGTCAAATTCTTGTGCGACGATTCCAAAGAGACTTTATAGAGATGCTGTTCACTCTGTATAGCAGGATGATAAGGTTCTTTACCATTCACATATACATCTGTAATAGCCAGGGGATAACTGTTTTCTTCATTTATATCACGTAAATCCCTGGTCAAATAAATCAATCCTTTGGAATTGCCAAACCAGATTGTTCCCGAAGCATCTATAACAGGGCAACAGGTAATAAAAACAGAACTCGGTAATCCATCCACAAAAGTATAAGGAACAATTGTACTTTTTTTATCATAACGGTACAGGCCCAGATTCGTACCAATCCACAGCCACCCTTCACGGTCTTCGATCATAAACATGGCATCTTTCCCTTCCAAAAGAGTGCCCGGCTGGAATCTTCGGAAATGAGTCATTGACAAATCGGAAATAAAAATAGGGCCTTTATCCGGAAGGAAATAGAGCTCGTGGGAAGAATCTTCATATACTGTCCTGATTTTCTCTTTATGTATAAAGCCTTCGGGGAATATATCTGATTTGATACTACGAGTGGAAGGATCCCAAATACATAAACCGGTAGCCGTACAAATCCAGCCCTTTCCTGTAGAATCAAAGCATATATCAAGCACATTCCCTTCCGGAAGTTTGGAGTTCGAACTGGTATAGTGATTGAGTTGTTCGCCATCTTTATACTGATACAAGCCCATTGAAGTGGCAATCCACAGACAACCGTCATTGTCCGACTTGATGCAGAAAACATGCCCTTTCACAAAAGGAGTCTCCGAAGGTTCAAAATCATGGATAGTTAATGTAGAAGAATCCAGTATATACATGCCACCACCATACGTACCGATATAATACTTTCCTTGAAACGGGTAAATGCACATTATCATATTAGAGCGTAATTGGGGTGACTTGAAACTCCTAAAACGCCGTTTCGTCTCATCAACATAGAAGAGGCCATTGCGGGAACCTATCAATCTTTCATTCTCATTGATAGCTATAGCCCGTACCGGTATGTCTTTTGAATCAAAATAAGGAGAATAAGAATAGGTAGAGAAAAGCCCGCTCTGATACAGTGTATAATCAAGTCCCAACTGATAGAATCCAACCCATATCAATCCTTCCCTGTCCACCAGCAATGAATAGACAGAGTTAGAGCGGATTCCGCCATTAGTACCGGGTTCATAGCGGAAAGATTTCATAACCTTATTTTCCTTGACAGATACAAAATGTACTCCATTTCCGTCTGTTCCAACATAAAGTATATCTTTTCCGTCACCCGACAAAGAAGAAATTACATTGCATCCCAAATCAATCCAATTATCCCTGAACTTCCCTGTCGGTATATCGTAAACAACCACTCCATGTTCCATTGTCCCTAAATAGAGCCTGGAACCAATTCGTGCCATTTTTCGATAAGTATAATCCTGGCTATCATTGTCACCGCATGGACATAAAGTTATTTTTCGGGTAGACAGATTCATTGAATATAGTTTGGAGCGGGTCAGAATCCATAATGTATCTTTTTCTCCCATATTCAAATCGACTATGAAATTATCCGATGACCACATATCCGCATTGATAGTAATCTGCTCCAATTCATTATTTTTGCAGACAAACAATCCTTTTTCGCTGCCAATATATAAGGTTCCCTGCGCATCGGTCAATAAAGAACGAACTCCGAATTTTATCACTTCAGCAACAAACGGTTCTAATTTACCGGATTCTTTATTTATCCGCCAAAGGCCCATATCGTTTCCCACCCAAATCCGGTTGCCTTGCGTTTCTGCAATCACATTCACCCATTTCAGTTTCTCATCATCTCCGAATATCGGATAATGCTTGAAACGGAAGCCATCAAAACATTCAACTGACGTAGCTGTTCCAATCCAAAGATAACCTACGGAGTCTTTATACAAGGCACTGACCGTTAAATCAGATAATCCATTTGTTTCTGACAGACCACGAAAGGAATAAGAAATCGGATAGGCAGACAGAGAAAGAGAAATAAATATAAGGCTTGTTATATGTCGTATCAGATTATTCATAGGATTTATATTTGATGAAACAATGCAAACCTACATAAAATATCCCGAATTTTATGTAGGTTTATACAAAAACAAAACACACTCCTCAATAAAAATGAGTGTTAATCTACCAGCTTTATACTCAATTGGGATTGTTTATACACAACAGGAATTCTCTTATTATTAACCTCTACTCTTACAGGCTTCTTCTTACTCCTGAAACTGGCATTTATCTTCGGCTGTCCGTCTATCCAAAGATTGAGTTTCTTATCTTCTTCCTTTTGAATGACAAACAACTTAGCCAAAGAAGAAAAATAGGTTTCCTTATCGCGCCTTAATGCACTGCCATGACAGATAAAGAAATCTTTGGCGTCTTTGGCTTCCGTTCCTTCGGGATAAGAAACTGCAAACATATAGGCATCTGTCATCCAGCCGTCCGGCATAATCCATGAGTTGCTGTGCATCAGTCTGCCATCTGCCAACTGGTTAATATACAAGTCAGTCACTTTACCTTTGTGACGGATACGAAGTCCAATCCAATCTTGTCCTTCCCGCCGTTCCATTTGTGGCAAGTCTTTTTCATTGGGAGTCTCCTTTAATATAATAGCTGTCAGCCCTTTTACACGATTGACTTCTGCCGGCAAATGGAATGAATAATAGGTTTCAGTACCTTTCAAATCTTCAGTTGGAGCCTGTATTTCTTCCCAATACAAATCCTCCGGATAGTCGTGTACAAAATCAGACTTAGCAAGCAAACGGGGATAAAGAGGACGAATCACAACGGAAGAATTACCATTCGTCACATTCACGTCAACTCCCGACTTCTTATAAGTCCCGTTGGTATGCCACAGCCATTCAAAACGGCCGACCTTATGCGTCTTTAAATCATCAATCATATAAATCACATTATCCATCCAAAGGAAATGGCGGAAATTACGACTGAAATTATTAGATACAGGACCTGTTCCATTAGCCAGGACATATTTCACATTTCCCGCATCCAAAAGATGATGTAAATATCCTCTCAAAGTAGAACCGCTGTACTGCTGCTCACGGGGTTGTCCCTCGCCATTGAACAGTACTACATTATGCGCCTGGCTTTGAAAGAAATAATTCCGATAAGCAGGATTAGGATACCAACAGTTTCCCCCGTCTTTAATAATATCTACCCCTTTATGAAAGACAATAAATGAATTGGCATCTGCGTGAGAATGATTCCATGTATGACCGCTTTTTACAGCCAGCATCGTAGCATCCTTTTCCCACGAATCACGCATCGTAGCCCAACCAAAATCGGCAAATAATTGAGAAGTCGGCAGTTGAGGGACAGCGGGCGCCTTACTCAAATCAGGAGTGTAAAGGAAGCCCATGGGACGATTCAGGAAAAAGCCATCACGATGTTGTCCTTGTTCCACCTGGGCTATATACCACAAAATAGTTGGATCTTTCACCCCCAATGCATACAATAACATCATGCTGGATTCTGCCGATACATTTTTATGGCTATCTCCAAAATTCAAACTATGCAGCATACCTGTACGCGGATAGCAGACTTGTGAGAAGTAACTCGGCAATTTTGCCAATTGAGGAATATCACCCGGATTCTGTCCGGGATGAGTATTTATCCAAGCGATCCTAAACAACAAAGCTTCCTGAATACCAAAGTTGGCGTAATTCAGACTTTCATACATTCCACCAGCCTCATCAAAACTCTTTGCTTTCTGTTGCAATACATCACCGGCAAAATCAAACCATTCAGGAAGTGATTCGTGAAGTTGCTCCACCCATTCTTTTACTTCGGGAAGTTCATTTTGAAGACTCAAAGCCAATATTCCACCCTGACAAACACAGGAGGTCCACCAGTTATGTCCCATCGAATTCAATGAGTGAATACGGGTCGGCTCCAACAACCAGTCTCCCAATGCCGGTTCCACGGCTAACCGTTTCAATCCTTCGGCTATCTTTTTTCTTTCTGAAGAAGACATGACATTGTATGCAGCATCATACCCCACTGCGGAAAGAAAACTCTTATGAGCCATACCCAGTTGTGAACGCCATGCAGGAATACGTGCCATCATTTCCACATCTCCCCATGATTCGGCTTCCACAGCTTTCAGGAGGATTTCTTTGATTGCGTCTGCATACTCCTTATTATCAGTCATCAAATAAGCTAACGACAAATAGTCTAATCGATTAAAATCTTTCTTTTGCAAAGCTTCATCGGCTGTTTTCTTAATATCTCCCCATGCTTCCTGCAATTTAGGTTCATGCTGCATACGCTGTTTCACTTGCTGTATGCGTTGTGGAGTATACAGTAATGAAGGATGATTTATTTTTTGTGCTTGTATATATAATGAAGAAACACAAAAAAAACAGATAACAGCAATAATAGTTTGTTTCATGGTACTTAGTCTATTCTATATATAATCAGTTACAATATTATTCTTTATTGAACGTTTTTCAAAAATTCTTCCAATGCTGCATTAAATTCTTCCGGGCGTTCCATATTCAGCATGTGTCCGCAATCGTCAATTACTTTCAGTTTTCCATTGGGAAGATATTGTAAAATGGGAGGTTCTTTTGAGAATCGGTTGCCGGAAGAATGACCTTCAACAATTAAAGCAGGTACATCGGGATGATTCTTTTTCAATTTCTCGATGGCATCCAAACCAGCTACCACCCGTACTTCTTTGTGTAAAGGTTGCCACGCATCCCACTCATCGATCATTTGCCATAGAGACTCACGCATTCGTTCCCGCTGACTTCCTCCTGACTTCATCAATCCTTCAAACCACTCTTTCTTCATCACATCTACCCCTTTCTCTTTCAAAGCAGCAATCTCCTTATCACGTACTCTTGCTTCTTCCGGAGTCATCGGTTCACTGGGACCTTTCGATTTCCGAATGTTTCCACTGGCTAAAAAAGCAGATAACATTCGGTCAGGGAAATACGCCAACATATCAGCAGTAATAAACCCACCTAAAGAAAGTCCGACGATATGCGCTTTCTTGATGTGCAAAGAATCCATCAAAGTAACTAAATCTCCAGCGTGTGTGAATTGATAGTCTTCCGTTTGTGAAGACGAAATGCCATATCCTCTCAAATCATAGCGGATCACACGATATTTTTTTGCCAGTACGGAAAATTGTTTATCCCACATACGATGATCCAAAGAATGACCATGAACAAAGATGACGGGAGCACCTGTGCCGGCTTCCTCATAGTAAAGAGAACCGTTGCCCACTTCAACGCGGCCTTGTTTCACAACCAACGGATGTCCCTTTACAATCTCTGAAACAGTTCTCGAAATTACAGGACTACCATAAAAAGACGAGAAACCATCTTCTTTACTGGAAGCACCGACTACATGAGCAATAAAGAAGCCATAAACATTCTCCCGTTTATTGATCCACGGGTAAGCGCCAGCCCATCCTGGTGAACTAATCTGATAAGCTTCACCTGTCTTCTTATCGATTAATTCACGCCATTCTCCCAATCCGTAGATTCCATTGTGGGATTGTCCTAGCCCTTTCGCTACATAATTATCCGAGTTATTCGAAGGGATTATTGCGTCTTTCACTTGGTCGGCCTGCATTTCCTTTACAGTTTTTGCTGATATAATCCGCTTATCGTTATACATTCCATCATGATAAATCATAGATAGGAAATGAATATAATCGTTCAAGGTGGTACACAGACCACCACCTAACATCGGGGCATGTCCGCCATCTGTATTTATCGGAGTAAAATGAGAATTTTTCATTTCCAATGGTTGCGCCAATAGTTCTTGAAAGAGAGTTTCAAACTCCTTCCCCATTGCCACTTCCGCCATTCTTCCGGCAATCTGCATGGCAAGCCCTCCATACTGGAACCGGCTTCCCGAAGTAAAAACCGTATCTAACGGCAATATTTCAATAATGGCAGAATCCAAATGATTGTAATTATCTACACGCGGTTCAGGAAGATAGGGACGCACTCCGGAAGTATGAGATAACAGTTGTCGTAAAAGGATTTTTCCTTTGGCATCTCCCTTAAATTCCGGCAACCACTTTTCCACAGGGTCATCCCAGTCCAAACTGGTACTGTCCACTACCGCTCCGATAACAGCAGCCGCCACCCATTTTCCGGCAGAGGCTACGTATACTTTTGTATCAGGAGTATAGCTACCATAGTTCTTCTGAAAAATGACAGAATCATTCTTTACTACACAGATAGAAGCACCTGGATAGTACTCTTTACTCACCCAGCCTTGAATAACAGAATCTAATGAAGAGAAGTTATAACGACTCCCTTGTACGGATGATACATTGCAGGAACCTGCAATAAAACAGATACTTATAAAAATTACGATTAATAATCTTCCCTTCATTTTCGTTATCTATTAAATTCGTATTAAACACAAATTACACGAACTACGCTATTGTTTGATGCAATTATAATTATAAAACCGCGTAATTCGTGTAATTCGTTCTTAAATTTTTCTATTTCGACTGCAAATCCCAATATACCACATAACGCTGATGATGCAAATCATAAAGCGGACGAATCACATCTCCTTGTTCTGTTATAAATTTCAGTTCTTTTCCTGTACGCTGCAAAGTACGTTCCGGATGTTTCATATCTACTTTCAATGAGGTACGCAAATCGGCAGGCACATGGAAATTATAAGTATAATAATCATTATAAAGAGCTGGATTAGAGAAAGGTGCGGGAGCCTGCATACCTTCCGTACCCCGTTCTCCGGCAAGCACTAACGGGCCATACAATAAAGCCACTTTATTCGGATTATCGGGAGTGGCTTCCAATTCAATCTGCATCGGGTAAGTAGCCGAGATACGGTCATTATCTTTCCAGTCACGAGTGATAGCGATGTAAGAACCCGGCTTTTGTTTTACTGCTACTTTTTTACCGTTCACAAGAACTTCCGCTTTTTTACTCCATGAAGGATATCTTAGATAAACAGTAGTGCGAACCGGTTTCTCGACACGAATAGTAAACCGGGTCGTTTCCTCTTTCGGAAATTCCGTTTCCTGGAGAAGGGTTAATCCTTTTTCTTTCCAGGTGACTTGGGAAGGAATAAACAGATTTACATAGATTCCCTCGTTGTTGTGGTAGTAGATAGCTTCTCCGTATTTAGCATGATTTTCGAATCCGCTGCCGACACAACACCAGAAAGAGTTCTCTTTGGTACTATACAGTTTATGTGAACCCGAAAGTAAGGGTAAGAAATAAGTGACCATTCCCGTTTCCGGGTCTTGCTGTCCCAGGATATGATTATATAGTGCCCTTTCATAATAATCGGCAATAGATGAATCGCCCGTCCAACAGAAAAGATGACGACTAAGCTTCAACATATTATAAGTACAGCAGGTTTCTCCGGTATAGCCGGTCAAGTGTTTAGAAAATTTCTTCGGGTCGAAAAAATGCTCCTTATCACTACTACATCCCGGAGCAAAAGTATGGTGGTCAACCATGGTATGCCAGAAGAATTCCGAGAGCTTTTTGCTGGTCTCATTCTCTGTCAGTTCATAGTTACGTGCTTCGGCTATGACTTTCGGGATAAACGTATTCGTATGTTTGGTTCCCAAATCGTCCCGAAGTTCTTTCAACGGGTCAATTACATCATTATGGTAGAAATATTCGGCCAACCAACGGTAACGTTCATCTCCTGTGATAGCATACAAATTGTAGAATGATTCGTTGACACCTCCAAACTCATTGCGTATCATGAGTTTGCGGGTTTCTTCACTAAGTGGTTTCAGTTTGTTATAAGCCCAGTCGCCCATTTTGGTCACTGTTTTCAAAGCCTGCTGATTATCCGCATACAGATATTGGTCTATCAGACCGGAATAAAGCTTATGCAAGGTGTACCAAGGTGCCCAAACACTCTTTCCCCGGATATTACGGTTTATCAGTTCTTCGGGAAAAGCACTTAAATATCCGCCTTTCAAAGCGTTCTGAACTTCGGTCAGCCCGTTGACAAGGCTATCCCCTTTCAGCTTGAAAATCTCACTTCCGGTAGCGGCATACATCAAAGCGTAAGCCGAAAGCAGATGTCCGGTAGTATGTCCGCGAAGTTCACAGTCCAAAGATTCCCAGCCACCAAGTTTTTTCACTGTCATATAACCGCCTTCACGACCAGCAAAGACTCCGGCATTTGTCCGGAAACTATGTAATAGGCGACTTACGTCGATAGAGGTCATCCATGCGGAATCCCGCAACATATTGTCACGAAAACGACTCGGTAATAAACGGACGTCCTTCAAATCAAAACTTTCTACCCGAACAGGAGCCACTGTCTCTTTTTTCATTTTCCCCTGGTGCTGTCCGGGGTATACAGATTGAGCCGACGATATAGCCGATACTGCCAATAATGCGATTACAACTAAAGATTTCTTATTCATAATCATTTTTAATATCCTTATATTTATAGGATACGAATAAGTTCAGCCTAACACTCAATGCAAAAATACGAATTCCAACTTATAGTTCCATAATCTTTCATTTATCAATTGCCGATTGATAAATGAAAAAACTCCGTTCTACCGGTTCGGCAGTCTGTACTTCTCCTGCCAATCCATATTGCCATGCCACCACAGTCACTTTCAACGGGAACTTACTGCGTGGGGGAATTCGAGTAAATACCAACTTGTTTCCCTCTATTTCTGCCGGTCCTTCTTTCACGTAGTAATATACGGGTAGCCCGCAATCGGAAGTTGCATGTAAAGAGATAGTTTCCGTGCCTTTCTTCACATCGTCAAGGCCCGGAAAAAGAATATGCTGGCGTTTACCTTCCGTATTGCGATAGGGAATCCGGAAACTAAGTTCCTGAACTGTGCTTTTATAGTGCTTGTCACCGTCATTACCGGCTAGAAGGCAAATATCTCCCGTACGACGCTTATTGTACATCCCCATACGGTAGAAACGGACAGTAAAGGTTGTGTCGTTCACTTTCTGAACCGGGCCACAGATACGGGTTATTTCAGGAGAAGTGAGCGAATGTTCGTCAGAAATTGCAGTATGCAAGCTATCCGTATATACAGCTTTCAGATGAAAAGTCAATCCGTCTTTTTCCGGCAGGAAACGGGCGGCAACTTTCACATGGGATTTGGGATTATATGTGAGTAATTGCCCCTTTTGTACGAAACCTAAGTATTGTGGTTTCTTCCCTCTTTCCCGGCGATAGCGTTCTTCCGTCATTTCAGCCATTTCCTTATCGAAATACCAGAATGCATCGTGCGAGTCTCCTTTATACTCTTTATAAGGAGCAGCTTTTGCACGTTTCTTCTGATTCGGATGCCACCTTTCGGCAAGCCAGCCATTCTGCGGATTCAGCTTCTTCAATTCCACAGGCTTATCCAAATCATACGTTGCGGGCATACGATATTCCAGTGCTTTCTTTAAGAACAACGCAATATAACCAGCGGTGCGGTCGGCTATATCGAAATGTCCTCGTCCTGTGTCGCAAAGGAAAGAGACGCAACTTTTAGGATACATCATACGGAATGCCAAAGCCGGATTTACACGGTCTTCCCACCATTCGTATTCGCCTTCAATCATCAATCCAGGGATGCCGTCAATCGTACGTTTCCCCCACTCCATATTGTCACGACCATATCCGGTAAGGTTAGTGCGCGGCGCATCTCCATGTAAAGAGATAATGGCTAATGTGCGGTCGGGATTCCATGCTGCGAAGTTCCACGGATAGGTAGCCATTGCCGAATGTCCTAAAGGGACAATAGGCGCATATTTCAATTCACTATAGCCGCTGACATTCGCAAAATCCTCCATCATCTTTTCAAAGGCTTCCTGACATCCGGTAGTTATATCCCATCTTTGATCCCATCCAGGGGTAATCCATATCAGTGCTATACCCGTTTCTGATAATCTTTCACGAAATAGAGAATTTTCAAACAAAGTCTCCTCTGTCATATTATGATTGCCTATTATCACAGCTTTCACTTGAGTACAATCGGAAGGTATCCACAAGAATGCTTGCGGATGATCGTTCGTTTCGTTGGAAATAATACCTGGCAGCTGTACAGACCACTGCCATTCGGCTGCCATATTGCTGGGTAACAGAATAACGGACATTATTCCAAACACCAAAAATCGAAGTAGTTTCATGTTTAATTCATTTATCATTGTTTTATATAATACGTAGCAGGAAGAAAGTATACTCAACCGAAAAATACAAAAAACTATTATTATAGGAAGCCTTTCACTGACTATTCCATAAAAACGTTGTATCTTTATTCTCAATTTAAGAAAGGAGTGATATGGATTTACGTACAGCAAATGTAACAAGATATATTCTTCCCTTGCGGGAAGGAGGGTCATTGCCGGCTTTGGCTGAAGCGGATGATGAATTTAAATATGTCGTAAAATTCAGAGGAGCAGGACATGGGACTAAAGCCCTTATTGCCGAATTGATAGGGGGAGAAATAGCCCGTACACTGGGATTCAGAGTTCCGGAGATTATATTTTTGAATCTGGATGAGGCTTTCGGGCGGACAGAAGCGGATGAAGAAATACAGGATTTACTGCAATGGAGCCGTGGGTTGAACATGGGTCTGCATTTCCTGTCCGGTTCATTGACGTTCGACCCTGTTGTGCATAAGGTGGACGGTAAAACTGCTTCGCAAATTGTATGGCTGGATGCGTTATTGACCAATGTAGACCGTACAATCAAGAATACGAATATGCTGATGTGGCATAAAGAATTGTGGTTAATCGATCATGGAGCTTCCCTTTATTTCCATCATTCGTGGACGAATTGGCAGAAACACGCACTTAGTCCGTTCGTACAAATAAAAGATCATGTACTATTGCCGTTTGCCGATCAGCTGGAAGAAGTAGACGCAACATTCAAACAACTACTTACCGATGACAAGATACGAGAGATAGTCAATGCCGTCCCTGACGACTGGCTGAACTGGACGGAAGGACAGAAAACTCCGCAAGACTTGAGAGATGTTTATATTCAATTTTTAGAAGAAAGGATCAAGCATTCCGAAATATTTGTAAATGAAGCGCAAAATGCAAGAAAGGCACTTATATGAATACGCAGTTATCCGTTTCGTTCCTAAAGTAGAACGTGAGGAATTTATTAATGTAGGTATTGTACTGTTTTCCAAACGGTGCAAATATCTAAAGTCTCTTTATACAATAGATGAAAACAAACTGAAACTGTTTTCTTCCGAATTGGACATCAACTGTCTGATAGAAGGGCTGAAAGTCTTCGACAAGATTTGTCAGGGAAATAAAGAAGGAGGAGTTATTGCCAATATGGACATTCCGGACCGCTTCCGGTGGCTGACTGCGGTAAAAAGCTCCTGTATTCAAGTATCCCGTCCTCATCCGGGATTCTCTACAGATTTAGATAATACTTTAGAAAGGTTGTTCAAGGAATTAGTTCTTTAATTCCTTGAATAACCTTTCCACTCAATGAATGAGAAAACTCTCCTCTTCTCTCATTACGACCCGGAAATGGTGAAGTGGTTGATTAATTATAGCAAATAATACCTCACTATATTTTTCAGGCACGGATTACACGGATTTCACGGTTTTA
>OGFQ01000181.1_pt1 | contig 54721 bp, 44 predicted proteins | sample 1570961 | NCBI WGS metagenome assembly OGFQ01 (sample SAMEA2582022, study PRJEB24529) | metagenome | biome: Human gut stool | place: China | collected 2011
TATACCAGCAGATGCCGGATTGTCTTTTTCGTGTCTTTCGGTCTTTTATATCCTACATATTTTGCCATTATAAATCCGCTCCTTCCTTCTGAGATTCGTAAATTTCCTGATAAATGTGATTAGAAGCAAGCAGGCTTTCATGTGTACCGATACCGCTTACCCTTCCGCCGTCCAAAATAATAATCTGATCCGCATGGCGCACGGAAGATATGCGCTGTGCAATAATAATTTTTGTCATATCAGGCAGTTTCTCTGCAAGTCCTTCGCGGATTCTGCTTTCTGTCGCCGTATCAACCGCACTGGTTGAATCGTCTAAAATCAGTACCTTCGGCTTCTTTAAAATGGCTCTTGCAATGCAGAGGCGCTGTTTCTGACCGCCCGATACATTGACACCGCCCTGTCCCATTTCGGTCTGATAGCCGTCCTGCAGGCGGTCAATAAATTCGTCAACGCAGGCAATCCGGCAGGCTTCTTCAATTTCCGCCATCGAAGCGTTTTCATCGCCCCATTTTAAGTTATCAAGCATTGTTCCAGAAAACAGTGTATTTTTCTGAAGTACCATAGCAATCGCATCTCTTAAATGCTGCATCGGATAATTTCTGACATCAACGCCGTCCACCTTTACCGTTCCCCGCACGGTATCATAAAGACGCGGAATCAGCTGGACAAGCGTGGTTTTTGCCGCACCGGTCTGACCGATAATTCCTACTGTCTGACCGGCTTTAATATGAAATGATACATCGGAAAGCACATATTCTTTTGCTTCTTCCTTATATTTAAACCACACATGGTCAAATTCGATTTCGCCGCGCTCTACGCTGATGTCCTTTGTATTTTCATCGGTCAAATCTATTTTTTCATCGATGACCTCAAGGATACGCGCGCCGGATGCCAGAGAACGTGTCATCATTAAAAATACGTTGGACATCATCATCAGTGAATTTAAAATGAGCAGGACGTAGCTTAAAAATCCGGTCAGTTCACCGATACCGAGCCTGCCCTCATGAATCAGATAACCGCCGAATAACAGCAGGGACAGTATTGTTGCGTACATAACAAACTGCATGGCAGGCATATTTAACACGGCAATGCCAAATGCTTTTTCGGATTCTTTTTTCAGATTAAGATTTGCTTCTTCAAATTTTGCGATTTCATAATCGCCCCGCACATAGGCTTTGACTACACGGACTGCCGTCAGATTTTCCTGAATCGTGCGGTTCATGCGGTCTATCGCAAACTGCATTTTGGAATAGAGCGGACGTACATTTACAATAATGCAAATGAGTAAAACGGCAAGTACCGGCAGGGCCACGAAAAATACGAGCGCCAGTGTTGAATTAATGGAAAATGCCACGCCCGTTGCAAAAATCAGCATGACCGGACTTCTGCCAAACGGGCGCATACCGGTTGAAACGGCATTCTGAATATTCGTGACATCGCTTGTTAAACGTGTCACAATCGACGATACCCTGAAATGGTCGATATTGGCAAATGAATACGACTGCAATTTTTCGTATTCGGCTTCACGCAGGTTTGCGCCCAGTCCCTGACCGGCAAGCGCCGCAAAACGGGCGCTTCCGATGCCAAGCACCAGTGCCGCCGCCGCACAGAGTACCATTTGAAATCCTTTTTGATAGATGTATCTTTCATCGCCTGTCGCAACGCCGGTGTCAATCAGATCCGCCATAATCATCGGAACCATTAACTCCAGCACTGCTTCCACCGCGATGCAAAACAATGCCAGAAAGGCATATTTCTTATACTGTTTCATATAAGAAAAGATTCTCTTTAACATTTATTGCACCTCCAACTGTTGTATGTGCAACAATTGTAGATTCAAGTTTTTGGAATGTCAAGAGGATTTTTATAATCCACGCAAATCTAATTTATAAATTGTCCGGCTTAGTGGTGTATTTTCCAAAAAGGCGGTCATATAAACAGGCATATATATTTTTTTGCCTGACACTTCTACATTTCCTTCTGAAAAAATATATGCCTGCGCTATCTGATATTCTTCATTTTGCAGTACATTATTTAAGGCAGAGTGTTTTTTATATTCTTTACCGGATTTAATCTCTAACGGTGTTACTTTTCCGTCAAGTTCTATTACAAAATCAAGTTCTCCCTGTTTTTTGCTGTTAAAATAATACACCTTATGTCCCTTTGACAGCAGCTCCTGTGCCACGGCATTTTCAAAAAGAGCACCATTGTTAATCGACTTATCCTTATTTAATATTGCCACCTTCACCTGATTGGAATAGCAGCTTGTAAGCAGTCCTACATCGGAGAAAAACAACTTGAACAGATTTCGGTTTTCACTGATGATTAACGGACTTTTCGGTTCACTGATATTGTATACAGGAATTGCAACGCCCGCATCTTTAAGCCACAAAAAGTCATTTGCTACGCGGTCATAGCTGATACCTTTTCCAAGACTGTTTAACTGAAATCTTTTATTTTTCTGGTCAAGCTGTCCCGGCATTGCATCATAAATTTCCTGTAATTTTAATTTGTAACGGTGTTCGTATTTAGAAAAATCTTTTTTATAAAGACGGATAATCTTATTATGAACCTGCGCCACCTGTGCTAAATCATTGGTTTCAATATACGTACTAACCGCTTCCGGCATTCCGCCGATAATCAGATACAGGTAAAATACGTCTAACATTTTAGCATGTACAAATTCATCAACCGGCGTACGTTCTTTAAAATGCGTATATAACTGCTCAAATGTCCCGTCATGAACACCTGCCGCCTGTGCAAATTCTTTAAAATCCAGCGGATACATGTCATAAATCCGCATATACCCCACCGGTGCCGAGCGCAAATCATTTAATTCCACGCCCAGCAGAGAACCGCTCATAATATAGCGGAAACTTCCTTCTTCCACAAGAAATTTTATGCGGGTTACAATGTCTTTAAACTCCTGTATCTCGTCTAAAAATAAAATTGTTTTTCCTTTTTTTAACGGTTCTTTTACCACCAGACTCAGGCGCATTAATATTTCTTTTACATCTTTTGCTCCTTGAAACAATTCTACAAGTTCCGGCTGTTCGATAAAATTTAATTCAATATAAGGTATGCCGCTTTCTTTTAAACACTGGCGTATCAGATATGTTTTTCCAATCTGTCTTGCTCCCGTAATCAAAAAAGCGTCTTTCCCGTTATCAATCCAGTCTTTTACTGCATTCTGGGCTTTTCTCCGTATCATAAATCTCACCTCTGATAGATAGTATGCAACTTTTCCAACCTAATAATACCTCAAAAATGCAACTTTTCCAACCCAAAATAGCCCTGTTTTTGCAACTTTTCCAACCTTTTTTGAATAAAAAATGCAACTTTTCCAACCTATTTTATAAATTTCATTCTATATATTGTGCATTGCTTTACCTCTTAAAATACAAAAAGATGAAACTCTGCACTACATTTCTTGCAAAGTTTCATCTTTTAATTTCTATACCACTTTCTGTTCACTCCCCGAAGCTGCCGCACCTTCCCCGTCCCATGTGCAGGAATAAGCCGAAGTTAAATGGACGAGTGCTGTGGCATTTCCGGTGCAGGATACACCTCTTCACCTTTTTCTGTATTGCAAAGTGACACTGATTTACGGAACAGGATAATGCCTGAATTCCACCCTGAAACATTCCAACCAGTACCGCAAGTATCCAGAACTGAATCTGGCTCTTTAAAAATACGGCAAAGATTGCAATTCCAAGATAAGCAAAGATACACACGGTAATCAGGCGGCAGGTTTCCATTCTGCCGGATAATTTTCCGAAAAGTATTGCGCACGGAAATGCAACCAGCTGCGTAACAAGCAGTGCCAGTAAAAGTCCTGTGCTGTCCAGTCCCAGTGCAGAGCCATATGCCGTTGCCATGTCGATAATCGTATAGACTCCGTCTATGTAAAAGAAAAATGCAAGCAGAAACATAAAAATATGTTTTTCTTTACGGATATTGCCAAAGGTCTGTCCCAGACGGCAGAAGCTTTCTTTTACTGCGTGCTTTTGCTTTTTTACATAAAATTTCTGTTCATAGCCTTTTAACAGTGGAAGCGACATCACAAGCCACCAGACGGCAATGATTAAAAAAGCGGCTCCCATTGTCATTTCCATGCTGATTCCAATTTTTCCGCTGCCAAGCACAAGCACCAGACAGACAATAAACGGCACACAGCTTCCGATATATCCCCACGCGTACCCTGCCGAAGAAACATAGTCCATGCGGTCTTCGTCTGTCACATCACCAAGCATGGAATCATAAAAAATCAGGCTGCTTGAAAATCCGACTTTTGCAATAATGTAAATAACCAGAAACAACATCCAGCCCTTTGCCAGACCAAGCAATGCGCAGCCAATCACACCGGTTAAAATCGCCGCCGTAAAAATCGGCTTCTTAAAGCCCTTTGTATCCGCCATGGTTCCGAGCACCGGACCTGCAAGTGCTACTTTGTTAATTTCTTTCCCATTTTCTTCTCCATTTCTAAGTGATATACGTTCTGCCGTTTGTTTACCCGCACATTTCCAGCGGTTCATCTTTTTCTTTTCCGCCAAAGGTCAGACCATACCGCTTATCGAACGGAATTTTTCCCGATGCGCTGTCCTCATACTCATCAATTAACCGCTCCGCCAGCTTTTCGGCATCGCGGTAGAGCTGCATCAGCATCTGGGTGCTGTCCGTGCATTGCGGATTTTCGCTGTAATTGACTAACAGACCGTGCATTTCCTTATAATTTCCCGTTGCCTTTAACAGACCGTAAATCAAAAAACGCTTAAAATAGGATGGAGCTATTAAAAGTTTATTATTGGTAATCATGCCCTGTAATGCCTGCTCTGCCTGCTGTGGCGTTACATTTTTATAAAACGGACTGATAACCTCGGCATTTTTCAAAGTAGGATGAATATGCCCCGTCAGATTGTGTGTCAGCGGATTAAACCCGTCCGTCAGCATTAATTTACGGTCGAATTCCACTTCGATTTCCGTATGGCTGACCCCGCTTTCCGCAATTTTTTCATCAATGTAGCCGTGACAGCTGACGTCCAGTGCAAAATGACAGCAGAAGCCGTAAATATACGCTTCACACGCTTCCTTATTTTCCGCTTTCTGCATCACCAAGGATGCCTGCCTGAAAAATTCAATGCCCGGACGGTCGTGCATCGCATATCCGACCTGATTGACCGGATTTGCAAAGAGCGGTTTGTAATAAAACAAAATATCCGGTCCATGCAGTCCGATATCATATAATTCCTTGTACTTTTCTATAATTTGTTTGGGCTTTCCTGTGAGATTACGATAAACCTCCTGCCCCATTCTGTAATGCGCATATGTTGATGGCATATTTCCTCCATTCCGCAGGCATTTCAATGCCGAAGGAACCGCGGACTGAATTTATTCAGTTCTGCGATAAAAGCACTTTGTGCTGCCTGCAACACAAAGTGCTGTATGAACAAGCTTACGTTTATGGCTTGTTCATACTTTCCTCTTTTCCGAGCGACCTTGTTGCGAGGTGGCGATGAGAAACTCGCGCAGGCGATTTCTCATCTGCCAACAGTGTTGTTTGTTTTCGCTCTTTATATTATTTAGTTTATCTCAAATTTTGTAAAATTTACTACCTTATTACAATAAAATATCCGTAAATTTTTTTAAAATGTATGTAAAAAGGCGAAAAAAATATCTTCCCTGCTGGTTTTACCCGGTAAGGAAGATACTTTTTACACGCTCATCGCCGTTCTGCCTTTGCGCGCGCTTTTTTCCAGCCGCTTACAGCAGTAAATAAATGCCGGTATCAGAAAGATGTCGGCGGCTATCCATGCACACGGATTGGCAAGACATGCACCGGTGTAGCCCGTTTTCGGCACAAGCAGGACTGCAGCAAAGGTTCTTGCCGCCATTTCAAATACGCCTGCAAGAATCGCAAATACTGAAAAGCCCATACCCTGTATGCAGAAACGCACAACATTGACAAAGGTCAGTGGAATATAAAACAGCGCACTATATAAAATAAACTGATATGTCAGATGAATGATTTCCACTTCATTTGCATCAACAAACAGCAGGGCGATGTAATCGGCAAAGAAATACAGCAATATCAGCGCACCCACGCTGTAAACCGCACCGATAATGCCTGCTGCACGGATTCCTTTTCCAAGGCGCTTTAATTTGCCCGCACCGACATTCTGCCCGCCGTAGGTTGCCATGGTGGAACCGAGCGCATCAAACGGACAGCACGTAAATGTAAAAATCTTACTGCCGGCGGTCATCGCCGCTACATACGTTGCACCGAGCGTATTGACGGCGGTCTGCAAAATAACACTGCCGATTGCCGTAATCGAATACTGAAGCCCCATTGGAATCCCGTTCATGCAGAGATTAATCATATACCGTTTTCCCGCCCTGCGGTCTTTTGCCGAAAGCTTTAAAACCTCGTAGCGTTTATTCATATAAATCAGACAGGCAACACCCGATACAAGCTGTGAAATATCGGTTGCCACAGCTGCTCCCGCGACACCGATTTTAAGTCCCTGAATCAATACAAAATCCAGAATAATATTTAACACTGCCGAAAACACCAGAAAGATGACTGGTGTCTTGCTGTCCCCCAGTGCACGGATAATGCTCGATACAATATTATATAAGAATACGGTTGGAATCCCGGCAAAAATAATGACAATGTACGCATACGCATATTCATAAATGCTCTCCGGCGTGCGCATTACCGTCAGAATATTCCGGCAGAAAAAGACGGAAAGCGCCGTCAGCACAATCGAAAACACAACGCTTAATAAATAGCCGTTGTATACATAGCGCCTGAGCTGTTCATATTTCTGCGCACCAAACTGCTGTGCCACGGGAATGGCAAATCCACCACACACGCCCATGCAGAAACCAATAATCATAAAGTTAATACTGCTTGTTGCACCGACACCTGCCAGCGCATCAACCCCCAGTGTTTTTCCTACAATCATCGTATCCACCAGATTATAAAACTGCTGGAACAGCATACCAAACAGCATCGGTATGGAAAATCCCAGAATCAGCTTCATCGGTGAACCCTCTGTCATATTCTTCGTCATGAGAAACCTCCGTAATTACTTGATAAACACATTCTGTACAGAATCATCAGCTGTTTTGTTCAATGCACCGGATAAATGCTTCTCCATACCGTGCAAATTTATTTTCACCGACACCGTTGACATCAAGCATTTCCTGCTGTGTATGCGGCATTTTATGACACATGTCAATCAGTGTCTTATCCGAAAAGATAATGTACGGCGGTAAATTTTCTTCTCTTGCAAGTGTCAGACGCAGCTGCTTTAACGCACCAAAAAGCGCAAGCTGCTTTGGCGAAAGCGTATCGGTTGCACGGCTTTTTGCCGTTTTGACCTTTGCCTCTGCCATTTTTTCCGTCCGTTCTGACCAGCGGATTGAAAAAGAAGCGCCCTCATCTAAAAGTTCTTCGCATGTTTTATCCAGCTTGATTATTCTATAGATGTCCGGCGTTTCTGTCAAGTACCCTTTTAAAAGCAGTTCTTCTGCAACCGCCTTTAGCTGCGCTTCGCTTGTTTTGCTCTGGATTCCGAAGGTTTCATAGCGGCTAACACCGTAGCTTTTTAACTTTGCGGTATTTGAACCTCTTAAAATGCCAATAATCACTCCCATTCCATACCGCTGTCCGCTCTCCCGGATACAGGCAATCATATCCCTGCAAAGCACCGTAACGTCTTTTTCTTCAAAGGAAGCATTGCAGTTGCCGCAGTTGCCACATTCCCTGCGGTTTGTATACTCCCCGAAGTAATTGAGCATATATTCCCGCAGACATTCTTTTGTTGCACAGTAAAAACGCATTTTATTTAAACGACGGATATCATTTTCTCTGATAACATCTAAATCGTCCTGCGTAAATTCAGTATTCTGCCCTTTCTGTTCAATCAGAAATTCATGAATGACCACATCCTGCGGCGAATAAAACAAAATACACTCAGCAGGCTCTCCGTCACGTCCGGCACGCCCCGCCTCCTGATAATAATTTTCAATACACGCGGGCATATTGTAATGCAGGACAAAACGCACGTTGGATTTGTCAATGCCCATGCCAAATGCGTTGGTCGCCACAATCACCTGCGCCCTGTCGTAGATAAAATCCTCCTGGCTTTCTTTGCGGGTGTCATTGTCCAGACCCGCATGATAGCGCGCCGCAGCAATGCGGTTTTTACGCAGCATCAGATATACATTGTCCACATTTTTTCTTGTAGAACAATAGATAATACCGCTCTCGCCCTTGTGTTTTGCTAGATAATCCAGAATTTCGGCATCCTTCTGCTTTGTTTTGCGCACTTCAAAATACAGATTTTTCCTGTCAAATCCGGTGATTAATACTTCCGGATTCTGCAGTCCTAAAATACACTGGATATCTTCTTTAACCGTCTGCGTTGCCGTTGCCGTAAATGCACTGACAACGGGACGTTTCGGAAATCGCTTTATCAGATTGACAATTTTTAGATAGCTCGGTCTGAAATCCTGTCCCCACTGGGAAATACAGTGCGCTTCATCGACTGTAATCATGGAAATGTCGGCATTCATGACAAATTCCAGAAAGCGGTCGGTTTCAAGGCGTTCCGGTGCAACATATACAATTTTATACCGCCCGCACATTGCATTGTAGAGTGCCTTTGTAATCTGTGTTTCCGTCAGGGCGCTGTTTATATATGCCGCATGGATTCCGGCATCGTTTAATGCTTTCACCTGGTCAATCATCAGGGAAATAAGCGGCGATACCACTACCGTAATTCCCGGAAACATCAGCGCCGGAACCTGATAGCAGATCGATTTTCCCGCGCCGGTCGGCATAATGCCCAGTACGTCCTGCCCCCGCAGAATCGCATCAATAATTTTTTCCTGGCCTTCCCTGAAACTGTCGTAACCAAATACCTTCTTTAATACTTCTAGTTTTTCCAAAATCTTCCTCATTCTGCCGCAAGGGCGGCTTTTACTTCGTCTGTAATCTGTGCGCCGCCATTTTCCTGCCATGACCGCACAAAAATATCAAAATATTCCGGCGGTTCTTCGCCGCAGATGATTTTTAAATAGGCTTCTTTTTCATTTTCCTTTAATTTCCACCACTCCGACTTCATGGTTTTAGTGGTTTTAAAATACAAAGACGGTACTGTAATCACCGAGCCTTCCCGGATTGCCTCACACGCCTTAATCCGTGTCATATACGCCGCCCACGCATCGGTTCCCGCGTACTCTTTATTTTCCATATAATTTTTACATGCAGTATAATAAGACTTTTCAAGCAGCTTTAAATCGTCTTCCTGCTTTTCGCCGGAAAAAACTGCCGCAATATCCTCATAGCACAGCTCCAGCGCATTGTTATAATCCACATTGATTGCCAGCGGTCTTGCCGTGGGTTCTACATTTAACTGATAATATTTTTCAAATTCTTCGGACGAATCACACTCATAGCGGATTTTGTCAAACATTACACTGATCATCTTCGCGGCAATTTCAGGGTGTTCGTAACCCTTCCTTACAACCACATATTTATATGCCGGATTCTGGCTGTGATACGAGGTATTGCCCTGCGCATCCGTCGCTATCAGATACGGCTGCCAGTCCGGCTTTTCAGACTGCGCTACAGCACTGACCGCAGATGCCAGCGGATTATTTGCCGCCCACCACGGTCCGAAAAACGAGCCGCATTTTCCCTGTTCTATCATTTCAATCAGATTCGATGTTGTATGTATCAAAAAATTTTTTTCAAGGATTCCTTCATTATAAAGTGTATGCACATATGAAAGCGCCGCTTTGGCTTCGTCTGTCACCGAACCGTATACCACCTCGCCGTCATCATCTGTAATCCACTGCTTTGGGTATGCTCCATAAGAAGCAAAAATCAAATCAAGCAGATATTCACTGCTGTAGCCGCACTCGCCTGCAATCTGTGTATCACAGACCAGTCCCACGGTTTCTTCCCCACCCATTTGATTATCTATAAACTGACGTACAATTTCAACCACATCTTCTATGGTCTGCGGTGCCGAAAGTCCCAGCGTATCCATCCAGTCTTTCCGCAGCCACACAAGGTTCGGTCCGTCCGTAATATTCGTTTCGGGCAATGCCATAATTTTACCATCAAATGTCACGCTGTCTATCAGGTCTTCGCCGTAGCTGGCATACATTTCACGTATTCTATCACTGATACAGTTCTGATACGATACCGTCAGGTCTTCTATCATATCATTTTCGATAAGCGTTTCCAAGTCCTCATAATTGCTCACAAGCATAATATCCGGCAGTTCATTCATTGCAATCGCCATGCTCACGTTGGTATCATACTGCTTATCGGTTTCTTCAAAAACATCCCTGTTCTGGACATTAATCACTTCCTTAATATACCGCGTATACGCATTGTCTTCATACGTATCCCCCGCCGGCATATTGGAATTATTTGTGCTTATCATCTTTCCCAGTGTATACACAACCGTTTCGGGATACGCGCCAAACGGCGTGGATACCGCAGCCTGCATCTGCTCTGCATATTCCTGCCGCGAGGACAAAACACGATTAGCCGGGCTGTTACACCCGGCTAAAATCCCGCCCGCAGCTCCCGCCGCCAGCAGACACAAACAAAATTTTTTAAATCCTTTTATCATTCCACACACTCCAAAACCGAGTCATCCTCTGCAAAAAGCCCTGCCACATCACTCTCTCACAGGCTATTTCACAAAGATAAGCCGTCAAAACGTTCACACACAGGCTTTTTGCAGAGATAAGCCGAAGTTATGCGACAGCGGTGAGGCGTTCTTTGTGAAACACCCACGCCGCAACCGTCACAGGCTTTTTGCAGAGATAAGCCGAAGTCAAGTAACACGTTGAGGCGTTCTCTGCAAAAAGCCCTGACACTACCCTTTGACCGCTCCCGACATGCTCTCATTATAACACTTCTGCATGAAAATGAACAGCACTGCAATCGGAATTGAGATGCAGACTGCTCCTGCGGCAAAACAGGTGTACCAGCTGTCTACATATTCCTTTTCAAGCATCTGCCACAGACCAATTGCCACCGTATAATAATCGGCATTGGCACGGCATATTACTCTTGCAAAGATGAAATCCACCCATGGTGCAATAAAGGTCGTGAGCACCGTGTATACTATAATTGGCTTACTAAGCGGTATAGTGATTTTTGTAAACACCTGCCATTTGGTAGCACCATCCAACATAGCCGCTTCATCAATCGTTTTTGGAATTGTGTCAAAAAATCCTTTTGCAATATAAAACTGGATTCCGGACGAACCGGAGTATACCAGTATCAGTGCCACACGAATCATGGAGCCTTCTGAAAGTCCAACTGCTTTTAAAATATAGTAAACCGCAATCATCGCCATAAATCCCGGAAACAGTCCGAGTATCATTGCAATATTCATCATCGGCTTTCTTAAACGAAAGCGCAGGCGCGACATACAATATGCCACGGACAATACAAAAAATGTTGAAATAATGCAGGAACAGATTGCAATAAACAGCGTATTGCCAAACATTCTCGGAAAATTTAAAATTCCGGTATCCGTAAATAATTTGATATAATTGTTAAATGTATATTTTTTCGGAAAAAAGGACGAGGTATAAGCGCCTTTCTGTGCGCGGAAGCTTGTAAGGATAATCCAGAACAGCGGACTGACCCAGATAATTGCAAGCACGCTTAAAAACAGATGCACCAGTATATTGTTGATTTTCTTTTTTCGTTTCATTGAAATCCCTCCTCGTCTTTATAGGATTTCGTCCGTCTGTATACAAGCAGCGAACCGATTGCCAAAAATATAAAGGTCATAATTCCGATAACGGCACCTAGATTGTAATACTGGTAATCCACCGTCATCTTATACAGCCATGTAACCAAAAGGTCTGTTTTGCCCGCGGTATTGCCTGACAGCACCGGGTCGCCCTTTGTTAAAAGATAAACAATGTTGAAATTATTGATATTTGCCGTGAATGTCGTAATCAGATATGGTGTTGTCACAAACAGCATATACGGCAATGTAATTTTAAAGAAACGGATTACCGGACCGGCACCATCCACTTCTGCTGCTTCGTAAAGCTCCAGTGGGATATTCTGTAAAATTCCCGTAACCTGCATCATCGTATATGGAATACCAATCCACAGATTAACAACGATTACCGTTATTCTCGCCCATGCGACGTTAGAGAAAAACGGCAGGGACTTCTGAATCCAGCCCGCATTTTTTAACATTACATTGATAATGCCATCCTGACTAAGCATACTGCGCATAACAAGCAGGGACACGAACTGAGGAATAGCAATCGACAAAATAAAAATCAGCCGCCAGAAGCCTTTGATTTTTGTTCCTTTCCTATTAATAAGCAATGCCAGCAGCATGCCTAAGATGTAATTTAAACCTGTTGCAAATACCGCCCAGACAATTGTCCAGCCAAGCACAGACCAGAATGTTTTTCCGAACGTTCCGCTCACATCAAACATCTGCCGGAAATTTTCCAGCCCCACCCAGTCAAACAGAACAAGATGGCTGTTTACTTTGCTGTAATTTGTAAACGCCATGGCTATCATAAATATCAGCGGCAGAATCGTAAAAATCAAAATGCCGCCAACCGGCAGTGTCAGAAGCAGTTTGTGCAGATTTTTATCAAACAGGGACTTAATGTCCTCTGCAAATGTTGTCACCGGCTTATTTTTTTCAATACAGACCTGTGCCTGATACGCACTTTTTACTGCACCTGCCCACACACAGATAAATGCGGCACAAATAAATAAAACTGCAATGCCATAAAGTAAAATTAACAGGGAGTTATCTCCCTGAACATATTCATAGACGCCCAGTGTTTCATTCCACACTTCTCCCTGTTCTTTTTCACCAAGGTCTGGCAGTGCCAGAAGGCACTGCCAGCCATAGGCTGCCATAAAGAATAGGAAAGCTGCTTCTGTGAAAAGGAATAAGATTCCTTTGATAAATTGTTTTCTGAGGATATTGCCAAGTCCCATCACAATTGCTGAACTTCTTGTGAGCCAATCTCCCTTTTTGAACGCATTAACCAATTCCATACGCAACCTCCAAACGCTGTGTGCGTTTTATTTCTATTTTACAATTGATGTATTAATCAGTTTGTAAAACTCTTCTGTCTTTTCTGCAGCATTATCCAGTGTAATTTCTCCGTTAACAATGGATTTACTGAAATTCTGTGCCGGTGTCCAGTAATCATTCATACCAGTTACCGTCGGCTGGATAACAGCAGTATTGTTAAAGGTATTATTCTGTGCAGTTACAAGCACATCGGATTTAACCGGCTCTACTGCCAGCAGTTCTGTGTTGCAAGGAATTACACTACGTAAATCATAATGGGACTGCTGTGCTTCCTTACCACCTAAATACTTTGCAAGTGCAACGGCAATCTGCTGGTATTTACAGTTTGGATTCACGGCAACTGCTTTAGAACCTGCAAATGCCTTTAACTGCTTATCCGTACCGCCAATCTTGACTTTCGGAAGCTGTACGGCACCAAAATTATCACCCAAAATTTCTTTTACATTCTTATAATCCCATGAACCTGAAAAATAAGCTGCAACACTGCCGTCACGCAGACCTGCGATTCCGACACCGCCTGCATCGTTTACAAAATTCGGATTGCTGACCATAGATACCATTGCTTTCGTTGCATTTGTACCCTTATCACCTGAAATATCAATTCCTGCTGCATTATCTTTTCCGTCTTTACCAAAATATACACAGTCATTTGCAAGGAAGAATGATGACATATACCAGCCTTCTGTGATATTAAATGCAACCTTGTCCTTTGCAAGCATTGTATCCAGACTCTTCACGTCGCTGTCTGTAAATTTGCTCTTATCGTAATACATAAACCAGGTGTTGGTTGTAAATGGTACACCGTAAACTGCTCCGTCTACCGTAACGGAATCTACAATTGCCTGTGAGTTTGTACTCTTTACGTAATCTGCCGTTTCACCGCCAAGCTTTGCTATTGCCTTCGCATCAATTAATGTCTGTAACTGGTCATTTGCAAAGAAATATACGTCGGCTGAATTACTCGGATCCTGCGGAACGGTCTTTCCGGCATCCTGTTCGGAGCAGACACCGTATTCAAATGTAAGATCCCATTCCGGATGTTCTGTGTTGAATTTTTCACACATCGTCTGAAGCCATTTGCCATTCTCGTCTGCCTGATCTTCTGCGCAGCCCCATACGGTAATCGTTGTACTGATTTTTTCAGCCTCTGTGCTTTTCCCCGTATCGGTACTGCCGCCTGTGCCTCCACAGCCTGTCAATGCTGTTACCCCAAGTGCCGCTGCTAAAAATGCGGCTGTCATTCTTCTTTTTTTCATAAAACCCTCCATTCCCCTGCTGTTTTCCTTTAAAACAGCAGAAACATTTTTGATAGTTTTATTATATTAGGTGTTGGAATTTTTTAAAATATCAGATATTTTAGATTCATGTTGATTTTTATTGACGTTTATAAAAAAAGACAGGCACCCTATTCCATGTGCCTGCCGCTTTCTATTACTCTTTAAAACGGATAAATCCGTAGCTTTCCAGATTTCTCATATACTGCACCAGCCGGTTGTAAAGCGGTTCTGCTTTTTCGCCAAAATGCGCTTTCACCTGTTCTGCAATATCGTATACCGTATTCTTTCCGTCCATTAACGGCCAGATAAAATTCCCCATTTCATCCAGATGAATCTGGGAAATCCGCGGCTTTTTAAAAACCACCTGGGCAATTTTGTTAAATACGCCTTTATTTTCCACGTAAACCGTAACTGCACCATTATCTGACACCGTATAGGAATACTGCTCATGATGCACCGGTATAAAATCCAGATAATTTCTTAAATCTTTTTTACTTGTTTTCTTTGCCATTCTTACTCCAAAGTGAGAACTTCAGGATGCACAGAATCATAACAACCATTAATACAACGCCGCCAACAACTCCTGTTGTAAAGCTGCCTGATAAATCAATCTTACCGGCTACGTTGACAACTGCGAGGATTGCAAGAAGGATACCTACAAGCCCCTCACCGGCAATCATACCGGAGCAGAATAAGATTCCACTGTTTGCATCTTTATTTTCTTCCTTATCAGCCTTCTTCTTGTCAACGAACCAGCGGATAACACCACCAATCATAATTGTTGCGCTTAATTCCAGTGGCAGATATAAACCGATTGCTACAGGAAGTACGGAAATTCCAAGAATTTCAACAACGATTGCAATAAATACACCGATGAATACCAGCGCCCAAGGAAGATTTCCTTGCATAACACCTTCAATAATCATCTTCATTAAAGTTGCCTGTGGTGCTGCAAGCTCTGTTGTACCAAATCCCCATGCAGAATCCAATAATACAAGAACGCCCCCGATAGTAACTGCTGAAACAACTGCACCGATTAATTCACCAATCTGCTGTTTCTTTGGTGTAGCACCAAGGATATAACCTGTCTTTAAATCCTGTGAAGTATCACCGGCCATTGCTGCGATGATACAGATAACAGAACCGATTGCAATAGCACCCTTCATGCCGTGTACACCTGTATCTCCCGTCACCTTTAAGCAGAGTGTAGAAAATAACAGCGTTGCAATTGCCATGCCGGATACCGGATTGTTACTGCTTCCGACGATACCAACCATTCTGGATGAAACCGTTGCAAAGAAGAAACCGAATAATGCAATAAGAACTGCTCCGAGCGGAGATACCGGAATTTCCGGTAACAGCCAGATTGCAATAATCATGATTAATACACCGATACCGATTACACGCATATCAAGGTCTGCTTCTGTACGAACAGTGCTGTTGCTGTTTCCTGCCCCCTTCATGCCCTTGATTGCATCTGCAAATGTTCTTACAATTAACGGAAGGGATTTAATTAAACTGATGATACCACCTGCAGCTACGGCACCTGCACCGATGTATCGGATATAACTGCTCCAGATTGCGGAAGCACCGCCTGCAGCATACATATCAGCAATCGTCTTTGTTCCCGGATAAAGGATTGTGGAACCGCCAAATGTAATGATTGCCGGAATGAGTACAAACCATCCGATTAAACCGCCGGCAAACATATAAGAAGCGATCTTTGGTCCACAGATATAACCTACACCAAGCAATGCCGGATATACTTCTGCTGAAAGCTCTGTCTTAAATGCCTTGAGTGGTGCTGTAATAACGCTTGGAATCACTTTGAGTCCATCCACTACAAACTTAAATAAAGCAGCAAGTCCCATACCTGCAAATACAGACTTCGCACTTGCGCCGCCTTCTTCACCGGCTAAAAGAACTTCCGCACAGGCTGTACCTTCCGGATACGGAAGCACACCATGTTCTTTTACAATCAGTGCATTTCTTAACGGCACCATAAATAACACACCTAAGATACCGCCGAATAATGCGATTAATGAAATGGTAATCAGGCTTGGAGCCTCTGTAATACCTTCCTTTGACCATAAAAACAATACAGGAAGTGTAAAGATTGCTCCCGCTGCCAAGGATTCACCGGCAGAACCGATTGTCTGTACCATGTTACTTTCAAGGATTGAATCCTTTTTCATAATGACGCGGATAACGCCCATGGAAATAACTGCTGCCGGAATAGAAGCAGATACAGTCATTCCGACACGCAGACCAAGGTACGCGTTGGCTGCGCCGAAAATAATTGCCAGAAGGACACCCATGATCACAGATGTCACTGTAAACTCAGGCGTAATTTTGTCAGCCGGGATATACGGCTTAAATTCGTCTTTCTTCATTAGAAACCTCCAAAAATTTAGTGTGTTATTATGTTAACACACTATTATAAAAAAGAAAAGCAGATTATTTATCCAATTAAAGCAATAAAGCTATTTTTTTACTTTTTTTCTTTATTTTGGAAAGTTTTTTTATACTGCGTGTAAATTTTTTAAAGAAACGTCCAAAATCGGAGCGGAATGGGTCAGCGCACCGCTTGAAATATAATCCACGCCGATATCTGTCAGACGTGCCACGTTTTCTAACGTAACGTTGCCGGAACACTCTGTTTCTGCCCTGCCGTCAATAATACGGACTGCTTCTTTCATCATTTCCGGTGTCATATTATCCAGCATGATAATATCTGCGCCCGCTTCTACCGCTTCGCGTACCATATCCAGATTTTCGACTTCCACTTCAATCTTTCTGACAAACGGCGCATATTCCTTTGCCATCGTTACGGCTTCCTTGACACCGCCTGCGGCTCCGATGTGGTTATCCTTTAACAAAACACCGTCCGATAAGTTGTAACGGTGATTATAACCGCCGCCGACCTTTACGGCATATTTTTCAAAAATGCGGTTGTTCGGTGTCGTCTTTCTCGTATCAAGAAGCTTTGTTTTGCTGCCCTTTAACAAATCAGCAATTGAGCGTGTATACGTTGCAATACCGCTCATTCTCTGTAAGTAATTTAAGGCGGTGCGTTCTCCTGAAAGCAGGACACGGATATCCCCCTTTACAACTGCAAGCAGATCGCCTTTTTTTACGGCATCGCCGTCCTTTACATGAAATACGACTTGTGTTGTTTCATCTAAAAGCTCAAACACTCTTTTAAATACGTCCAAGCCCGCAATCACACCGTCCTGCTTGCACAAAAGCTGTACCTCGCCCTGCTGCGGGTGGCGCATTACGGCATTTGTCGTAATATCTTCGCTTGTAATATCTTCTTCCAGTGCCTGCATAATTAATTTATCTGCATTTAACTTCATTGATATACTGTTCATGTAACTTTTTCTCCCTTTCAATTTCTTCAAAAATTTCTGTCTTGTACTGTTTTTTCAATTCATCATAGCCGCTGTACTTTTGGAGTGCTGCCGCTTCCACGAGCTCCGGACAACTCTCTGCCATATCAAATCCATCTGTAATATGCTTTGCCGCACGTTTCGCAAAGACCAGACTTTCAAGCAGGGAATTGCTTGCCAGACGGTTTGCGCCATGCACACCGTTACAGCTTGCTTCACCGACTGCATATAACTGTTCCATAGACGTTTTGCTGTTGCAGTCTACGTGGACACCGCCCATAAAATAGTGCTGTGCCGGTACAACCGGAATACTTTCCTTTGTAATGTCATAGCCTTCTTCCAGACAATGCTGATAAATATTCGGAAAATGTTCCATAATCGTCTTTTTATCTATATTTTCAAGTGACAGATGCACATACGGCATATCGTCTTTTTCCATCTGCTCATAAATTGCCCGTGCAACCACATCTCTTGGAAGCAGTTCATCAACAAACCGCTCACCTTTCCTATTTAACAAAATAGCGCCTTCCCCACGTACTGATTCGGATATTAAAAATCTTCTTCCCGGCTTTTCGGAATACAGTGTTGTCGGATGAATCTGGATATAATCAATATTTTCCAGTTCGATATGATGGCGCAGGGACAGTGCCAGTGCATCACCCGTCAGATGCGGAAAATTCGTGGAATGTGTGTATAAACCGCCGATACCGCCGCATGCCCATACGGTATCCTTTGCCGAAATTGTAATCAGATGCGGTGTTGCTTCCTTTGATACACGGCATACAATACCGTAGCATACATTGTCCTGTTCAACAATATCTACCATTTCCGTATTTTCAAGGATTGTAACATTGGACAGCTTTTTCACCTGTGCAAGCAGCTTGCTTGTAATCTCTTTTCCCGTAATATCTTCATGGAAGAGGATTCTCGGTGTGGAATGGGCACCTTCTCTTGTAAAGCGCAAGTGTCCGTTATCATCCCGCTCAAAATCTACACCGTATCCGATTAGATCATCAATAATCTCACGTGAAGAACGAATCATGATATCCACAGACTCTTTTCTGTTTTCATAATGTCCTGCACGCATAGTATCTTCAAAATAACTGTCGTAATCATCTTCATTTTTTAATACACAAATTCCACCCTGTGCAAGAAACGAATCACTGCTTTCCAAATCCGCCTTTGTAATCATCACAATCTGCTTATCACGTGGCAGATTCAGTGCGGTAAACAAGCCGCCGACTCCCGTTCCTACAATCACAATGTCCGTATTAATATGTAACTTTACCTTATTCTCATTCATCTTGACACATTCTTTCCGGCTATTTTGCAAGCTCTAACATTCTCTCAAGCGGACGGCCTGACTTTTCACTTAACTCTTTTTCCACCGTTACGGCATTGCTCTCATTTTTTAAGACATCCCGTACTTTCTCTAATGTAATCTTTTTCATATCCGGGCAGATCTGATGAGCCGATGCCGGATAAAACTTTTTCCCAGGATTTTTCTTTTTCAACTCGTAAAATACACCTGTTTCCGTACAAATCACAAATTCCTCTGCATCGCTTTTTGTTGCATAATCAATAATACCCGAGGTACTGCCTACATAATCTGCCAGTGCCGACACTTCCGGAAGACATTCCGGGTGTGCAAGCACAAGTGCCTGCGGATGCTCCTGTTTTGCCTTTTTGACAGCTTCCGGTGCAATTGCCTTATGAACCGGACAGTGTCCGTTCTGGTATAAAAATTCTTTTTCAGGCACCTGCTCTGCAATAAAATGTCCGAGATTGTCATCCGGAATAAATAAGATGTGTTTATTCGGGAGTGCCTTTACAATCTTTAACGCATTTGAGGAAGTCACACATACATCCGCGTGTGCTTTTAACTCTGCCGTGGAGTTGATATAACAGACAACCGCTAAATCTTCATACTCTGCACGAAGCTTTTCAATTCCTGCGATATCTGCCATATGTGCCATCGGACAGTCCGCACTCATATCCGGCATTAAAACCTTTTTCCCCGGATTTAATACCTTTGCGCTCTCACCCATAAATCCCACACCGCAGAAAACAACGACATCTGCTGTTGTTTCCGTTGCAAGACGGCTTAAGTAGTACGAGTCCCCGATGTAATCTGCAATTTCCTGCACGGCATCTTCCACATAGTAATGTGCAAGAATGACTGCATTTTTCTCTTTTTTCAGTTGCTTAATTTCCTCTGTTACCGCGTTCATCATTTACCTCATTTTCCTGTATAAGTGCTAAATTTTTTGTTGGTAATTATATCACGTTTCTTTACAGGTGACAAGACAGTTGTAAAATCATTTTATAAAATGCCCGTCTACCGCCGTTTTAAGCCTGTTTCTGTGTGGTATAGACACGTGCCGGAAATGTAATTGTAATCGTTGTACCTTCGCCCTGTTTACTGTCCACCTTTAACGGATACTGATCCCCGTAATACAGCTTTAACCGCTCGTTGACATTTCTTGCACCATATCCGCCGGACTGCACCGTTAAAAAATCTGCCGCCGTCTGCTTATCCATGCCGACACCGTTATCCGATACCGTCAATACTACCAGATAATCTGTGCCGGATTCCACATCTGGTTCTCGGCGGGATTCTGTACCGGATTTCGTTTCGGATTGTGTGTCAGATTCCATATCTGTCCGGTGTGTGAACGGCTTTTGTGCAGGCTCCTGCCAGCCGCGGATTGTAATCCGCCCTCTGCCCTCTGTTTTTAAGTCAATTCCGTGATCAATCGCATTTTCAACCAGCGGCTGTAAAATCAGATTCAGGGATTCGTACTGTAAAATTTCCGCTGCCACATCTATTTCCACATCAAAATCCCCGTCATGCATAAGCTGCTGGATTTGCAGATAGGAGCGTACATTGCTTAATTCCTGCTCTAATGTCAATGTGTTTCTTCCTTTATTTAATGAAGTTCTGTAATAATTGGAAAGTTCAAGTGTAATCCGGCTGATGTCCTCCTGCCCGCTCTCAATGGCTTTCCAGTTAATCAGGGACAGCGAATTGTATAAAAAATGTGGATTTATCTGCGCCCGGAGTGCCCGCATTTCATATTCCTTCTGGTGAATCCTGCCCTCATAAACCTCAGTAATTAAGGTGCTGATGCGGCTGACCATATGATCAAAGCCGTTAATTAATGCACCGATTTCATCGTTGCTGTCACTATGGACACGTACTGTGAAATCGCCCTGCTCCACCTTCTGCATATTGTGCTGTAACAGCTCAATTCTCTCTATTAAAAAGCGCGATGTCGATATCAGTGCAAGCACTGCACCGGCTATAATCACCGTCACTGCCACAAAAATCATGCGCATCATCGGCTTTGCCGACTGGATAATCAATTCTGTCGGTTCATACATATAAATCGTCCAGTCCGTTGTCGCAAGCGGTGTACTGATAACCGTGTAATCGCCGCTGCCGTCCCGTATTCCACAAAAGTCTGCAAAATTTAACGCCTTATCCACATTTTCACCGGTAAAGCTGTGGAATTCATACACCTCGCTGCCCGCAGAATCGACAATATAAATCCCGTAGTTTTTCTGCGTATTTTCTTCAAGTGCTTCAAACACCTTATCATAATCCACTGAAATGTATAAAATGCCGAGTTTATTCTTCTGATAGAGCAGTGACATTTTTCGTGCCGATGACAGCGTATGCGCCGAGCTGTCCGCAAACCACTGAATCGTTGTATGTTCCTTTGACGTATCAAACCACGGTGCAGCTTCAATTTCAGACAGTGGGGCAAGCGTGGTATCGTGCTTTACCGTGCCTTCTGCGTAAATCGTCACCTGTTTCACGTCTTCGTGGAAATATTTAAGCGACGATAGCATCGGGTCAAACAACAGCACAAGCTGGTCGTACATTTCATAATCGCTTTTATAGTCGTAGCTGACAACCCGCGAAATCGTTTCATTAAAGGTGATGTAATTGGACAGGTTGTTATACACCTCTAACTTGGTATCAATGCCCGCTCCCGCCTGATTGACAAAATTCTGGATACTTTTCGTATCGCGCTCAATTAAAATATGCTTCATCTGCCCGTAGGAAAATGTAAACAGCACAATAACCGGCAGTACTGCCGTGAGCAGATAAATCCCTGCCAGCCTGTATTTCAACTTCATATTTTTTATATTCATCTTAAATTCCATTTCTGAATTTCTGAGGACTCACCCCGTAGCACTCGCGAAAACTCTGGCAGAAGTACGAAACATTCTGATAACCGCACGCTTCGCTGATATTTACAATTTTCATATTTGTATTTTCAAGCATATCCTTTGCCTTTTCCATGCGGTACTGCTTGATAAATTTACTTAAATTCTGTCCGGTTTCTTTTTTAAAAACCGTACTTAAATAACTCGGTGCCAGATACACCATATCTGCAAGCTGTTCTACGCCCAGTTCATCCCCGAAATGCGTATAAATATACTTTTTGACTGTTTCAATTTCTTTATGCTGTGTCTGCGGATTTTTTGCAAATGCCGCTTCCAGCTTATCAATATGGCTGTTGACAATCGACACAATACAGTTAAAATCCCCGGACTTATACAATGTATCAATTTCCTTATTAAATTCCTCTTCCCGCGTCTCAGGCAGATTCTGATAGAAATCTTTTAACAGATTAGAAAAAATAAATTTAATATAAATCTGTGAAAAATATGATTTTTTGCGGTACTTGGCACACATTCTGTCAAAATGCTCCCGGAGCGCCCGGATATCTTTCATCTTAATATCCTGTTTCATCTGCTTCATGAGCGTGTCGTCATCAATCTGCACCAGCACCGGCGTTTCCTCACTGATGTCCTCAGAATACACATACACATCGGGACGGTAAAACCTATTTTCCATCAGAGCTTCGAGCATATCCATTGTCTGCGGTATTTTTTCATAATCGTCAATTTCGCCTGAAATTGCAAAATGACAGTGTTCACCGTATTTTTTAAAAACGGCATCATGCAGCTTTTGTGCTGTCTGCTGCAGGGTCATGTAATGCGGACTGGCATTTAATAAAAGGACTGCCTGCTGCGGGTTTAAGTTTAAATACTGATATTCTTCACTCATATTTTCTTCAAGTATCTCCGCCTGAAAATCAAGCGCTTTTTTCCCAAAAAATTCTCGGTCAAACTCAAGAAATACAATCCGGTGGAAGTGATTCCAGAAATTTTCTCCCGCAAGATTTCCTGCCAATGTATGCACCTGTTCTGCACCGCCCCCATTAAATAAGGTATATAAAAGATATTCCCGCATATAGCTGCTCTGCTGCAGACGTTGTTCATTTTCAACATACTGCTTTTGCAGTTCCCCTGTAACCTTCTCTATGGTCTGTGCAAATTCCTGTGGATTGACCGGCTTTAAAATGTAGTCCGATACGCCAAGACGCACTGCCAGCTTGGCATACTCAAATTCATTATACCCGCTGAATATAATTGTTTTTAATGTAAACCCCTCTTCTTTGGCTGCTCCAATAAGTTCTATGCCGTCCATAAACGGCATTTTTACATCGGTCAGCAATATATCTATCTTTTTTCCCTGATTGCGCATTGAACAAAGCTGCTCGAGTGCTGCTTTGCCGTTTGGTGCTTCATAGATTTCAAACGGCTCTGCCTGCTTCTTTAACAGAAATTTGATTCCGTTACGTTCAATCTTTTCATCATCCACTATTAAAATTGTATACATACCATTCCCCATTCTGTCCATTTACTATATAGCCAGTATACCACACCTTCCATTTAATGTAAAAAATAACTGGCTTTTGAACTGCCAATATACTATAATGTCGCTATGAAAGTGCCTTTGCTCGCTTTCTGATGATAACAGTGTGCTGTATATCAGGCACAGAAATGAGGTCTTTATGAAACATATCTTACATATATTCCGCAAAGACGTTACCGGTCTTAGCCGCAATTTATTCGCTTTGGTGATTGCGGGCGGATTGTGTATTATTCCGTCCCTGTATGCGTGGTTTAACATTTATTCCAACTGGGACCCGTATGCCAACACATCTTCCTTAAAGGTTGCTGTCGTATCTGAAGACAGTGGATTTTCTTCAAAGGGAAGCGACCCTGTCAATATGGGAAATCAGGTTGTGGAGCAGCTTCATGACAATACCGGTGTAGGCTGGGTTTTTCCACAGGATACAGATGCTGCTTTAAAAGGGGTATATGACGGCAGTTATTATGCCGCCATTATTATCGGTGATGATTTCAGCCGCAGCCTGTTTGATTTTCTGGATACCGGCATGAAACACCCAAGCGTGACATATTACGAAAATTCAAAGAAAAATGCCGTTGCCACAAAGATTACCGATACGGCAAGTTCTACACTGCAGCAGACGATTAACACAGAATTTATTAACGTTGCCGCACAGACGGCATTAAGCGGTCTTGAAAGTATTACCCAAAAGGATTCTTCCATTTCCGGCAAACTTATTGACGATATGAAGACCATTCAGGATAATCTGTCCGGTTATGCCGATACCATTGCCACCTTCCAGAACGGCAATGCTTCTTTATCGGAAAATCTGGAATCCATGAGTGCATTAATTCCGGAATTACAGGATATTTTAGAAAATTCAAAAGATACAACAAAGCTGACACAGTCTGCACTGTCCCGCTCTGTCGATAACATGACCGACCAGCTTGACACAACACTTGCCGCCATGGAAACCATTTCCGAACAGGTGCAGAAACAGTTAGACACGGCACAGAATAAAATCACAAGCGATACACAAGGGGCATCCGATGCACTTTCTGCCGCATTAGACGGCTTAAACTCCCTGCTTGAGCAGAATCATAAACTGGATGACCTTTTAAACAAATTAGATGATCTGGAATATATTGACCATAACATTATTGCACAAATCCGCGGACAACTTGAAGCAATTTCTACTTTACAGGACCTTGCAAAGAATCTGATTGACCAGACTTCTTCGATTGTAAAGGAAACACCTGAAATTGCCGCTGCAAAGGCAGAGGTTCTGCATACCCTGTTATCCTCCTGCCTTGATAAAATGACACAGACCCAGCAGAAGTATCACACCATTGCTTCATCCGGTTTAAGTTCATTAAAAATCACCGTGAACGCAGCTGCGGATTCTGCCTATAAATCACTTGAAAATTCAGGCAGCCAGCTAAACAGCTTAGAACAGATTTTACTCGGAACCAGCAAAATCGCCCTGACGGCAAACCAGACCCTTGGCGATACCGGAACGATTATTTCGGGCATGTCCGATAAAATCCAGCTGATTTTGACTTCCTTAAATAATATTACGGATTCTTCGGCTTATCAGACGCTTTCACAGTTATTACATGCCGATGCGGCCTCCTATGCCGAATTTATTGCAACACCTGTGGAAGTTGAACAGATTGATGTCTACCCGGCAGTCAACTACGGTACGGCAGTTACACCGTTTTACACAGCACTGGCGCTGTGGGTCGGCGGTATCGTACTCGTGGCACTGATGAAAGTACACGTTGACAATAATCCGAAGATGGAACTGATGGCAAAACCGCACGAACTGTATCTGGGCAGATTCCTTTTATTCTTTGTGATGGGACAGATACAAAGCCTGATTATTGTACTCGGCGATTTATATTTATTAAAGGTTTCCTGTGAACATCCGGGACTGCTCATTTTGACGGCTTCTGTCGCAAGCTTTGTATTTGTCCTGCTGATTTACACGCTGACACTTTCCTTTGGCGATGTCGGAAAGACCATTGCCGTTGTTATGGTTGTTATCCAGATTGCCGGTTCGAGCGGTACATTCCCGATTGAACTGCTGCCGCAGTTTTTCCAGAACGTATACCTGTACTTCCCGTTCCCGTATGCGATTAACGCCATGCGCGAAGCCATCAGCGGCATGTATGAAATGGACTACTTTATTTATATGGGAAAACTGCTGATTTTTGCCGCAGCTTCCCTTTTACTCGGACTGGTAATCCGCAAACCTTTCATTCCGCTCAATCATTTCTTTGAGGAAAAGATGAAAGAAACCAAAATGATGTAACCAATACATATTTGTTAGTGAGGTAGAACTATGACTTTAAAAAACAGCCCTGTGTCAGATGACCTTCTGGCAACACCCATAGCACGGACTTCTGCCAGAAGCCTGTCCGATTCCGGTTCACCGGATACGGATTTTACGCACGTGTCTTCGTCTAAAAACGGACGTGATGAAGATTTTAACGCGACTTTAATGCAGATTCAGGAATTCAGCCATACACTGCATGAACGCAATCAGAAGCGTATTAAGGCGGGACTCTGGTGTATTGCCATTATCCCGATGATTTTCCTTATTTTGTTGCTGCATATGGAGAGTTCAAAGGTTGTGTATCTTTTATTATGGGTAATTTCACTCTTTTTAATTTCTGCATATCTGGTAACGGTCGCTTACATTGATGACCAGATGCAAAAAAAATTAAAACAGCTCGGACTGGATTTGAAAGAGGGACACGACTACCTTGTACAGGATTTACCATCCCGTCTCAATAACAACTTACAGTCTATTATCACTGCTGCAAAGGAGATTAAACTATGAAAAATATTTTTCTTGTTTTTATACAGGACCTCAAACGTATCAGTACCAATGTGGTCGCCATTGTTGTACTGATTGGTCTTACCGTCATTCCATCCCTGTATGCGTGGTTTAACACTCTGTCAAACTGGGACCCGTACGGACCGGAATCCACTTCCCGCATCAAGGTTGCTGTAGCATCTGATGATCCGGGTGTAACTATTGACGGTGTGACTGTAAACATCGGCGACCAGATTATTTCTAATTTAAAAGCCAATACAACCATCGGCTGGGTGTTTACGGATTCCACGCAGGAAGCCATTGACGGCGTGTACAGCGGCGACTACTATGCCGCACTGGTTCTACCGTCTGACTTTACAAGCGATATGGTAAGTTTTCTTTCGGATTCCCTAGAACATCCGCAGATTCAGTATTACTGTAATCAGAAGAAAAATGCCATTGCGCCGAAAATTACGGATAAGGCAAAAAAAGCAGTTCAGTCCCAGACTAATTCCACCTTTGTGAACACTTTAACAAAAAGTCTTGTAAGCGCCAGCTCCGCTGCTATCACCGTGGATTTTGACAGTCTGACACTGGATGATACCACAGGGAATTCACTCATTGATGTCATATCCGGTAAACTGACCGATGCCTACAATGAATTGCAGACATACAATGTGATGTTAGATTCCCTGATTTCCATTACACAGATTTCTTCCGATGTTTCCTCTCTTGCACGCAGTTCTTCATCGGATTTACCGGAAACACTGGATACACAGGCAGGAGAACTTGCCGCACTGCAAAAGATTCTGGATGCCAATTCAGTTTCTTCCCTGTCAGAGGTTTCCGCTTCACTTTCGGAAAATGTATCCTCTATCCGCAGTGTAATGTCTTCCATTTCTTCTTTATATCAGGATATGGACGGCGACATGAACACCTTTACGGATGCGGTTACACAGGGGCAGGAAAATCTGACACTGACACAGCAGACTTTAAATACACTGATGACTAAGCTTTCCGATTCTATTGAATTACTCAATAAAATCGCTTCCGACCCGGAATATGATTTTGTGAATGAGATTTTAGGCAGTGACCCGCAGACACTGGCAGACTTTATTGCCTCACCGGTAGAAATTACGACCAAAAAGATTTATGAAATTTCAGCTTATGGTTCTGCCGTTTCACCGTTTTACACGGTCCTTTCCATCTGGGTCGGCGGTCTGATTATGGTGGCTATCATTCATACACAGGTGAAAAAATCCAAACACCTGCCAGCCGGTGTAAAGCCGTATCAGAAATTTTTCGGACGATACCTGACATTTTACTGTATCGGGCAGTTGCAGACACTTCTGATTGTACTCGGAAATCTGTTTTATATCCAGATTCAGTGTCCGCACCCGGTTTTATACTGGTTTGCATGTTCTGTCACCAGCCTGGTCTTTACGATTTTTATGTATGCACTGACGGTTGCCTTTGGCAATATCGGTGAAGCCCTTGCAATTATTTTCATGGTAGTCCAGGTTGCCGGAAGCGGCGGTACGTTCCCGATTGACGTCCTGCCAAAGGTTTACCGGATGATTTACCGCTACCTGCCATTCCCATATGCCATGGATGCCCTGCGCGAAACGATTGGCGGCATGTACGGCAATTATTACTGGGAATGTATCGGCAGACTCTTTATCTATATTATCATTGCCATTCTCATCGGTCTTGTCCTTCGCAAGCCGTTTGAACAGCTCAATCACTATATGGAGCGGAGTAAGGAAAATTCCGGAGTGATGCTGTAGTAGGCAAAAAACAACCCGCATTTTCCACACGCTGTGGGAGGCAAAAAAACAACCTCACTTTACACACGCTGTGGGAGGCAAAAAAACAACCCGCATTTTCCACACGCTGTTTGACGGAAAATACGGGTTGTTTTTTGCCCTTGGAGGGGGCGGGCGAAAAGATTGTGGGTGATTTCGCCTTGGCGGGGACGGAAAGGGTTTGTGTTTTTTGCCGCCTGTTTACTTTTTGCCCGGCTTACAGTTTCCAGATGTCGGTGTTGTACTGACGGATGGTGCGGTCAGAGGAGAAGAAGCCTGCCATAGCGGTGTTTATCAGCATTTTTCTACCCCATGCGGCTCTGTCTTTGTAGTCTGCAAGCGCCTGTTCTTTTACCTTTATATATTCCTTGAAATCCAACAGTGTCATGAACCAGTCTTTGCTGATGATTTCATGGTACAGACGGGCTAAGTTTTCTTCATCACCATACTGCTTTAACTCATCTGAAATGATAAAATCAACGCATTTTTTTATCATTTCATCCTTTTCATAAAGGTCCTTTGCACAGTAATCGGCATTTTTGTAATGCGCAATGACTTCGTCACTGGATGCACCAAAGGTATAGATATTGTCTTTGCCAACAAGCTGTGCAATCTCGACATTTGCGCCGTCAAATGTTCCGAGTGTCAGTGCACCGTTTAACATAAATTTCATATTGCCCGTTCCGGAAGCTTCCTTGGAAGCCAGCGAAATCTGCTCTGAAATGTCGCACGCCGGAATCAGCTTTTCCGCCATCGTCACATTATAATTTTCCACCATGACAACCTTTAAATACGGACTGACATCCGGGTCATTTGCAATCAATTCACCCAGGCACAAAATTAAGTGAATAATATCTTTTGCAATCGTATATGCTTTTGCCGCCTTCGCACCGAAAATAACCGTAACCGGAGTATCCGGAATATTTCCGGCCTTAATCTCAAAATATTTGTAAATGACATACAGTGCGTTCATCTGCTGGCGCTTGTACTCATGCAGGCGCTTTACCTGAATGTCAAAGACCGACTGCGGATTGATTTTTACACCGCATTTTTCCTGCATATATGCAGCAAGACGTTTCTTATTTTCCGCCTTAATTTCAAGCATGCGCGCAATCACATTTTCATCATCTGCATATTTTATAAGCTGTGAAAGTTCCCCAGCTTCCTTTTTAAAATCTGCACCAATCAGTTCTTCAATATAGGCGGCCAGTGCCTGATTGCAGTGCAGTAACCACCTTCTGAACGTAATGCCGTTGGTTTTATTGTTAAATTTTTCAGGATAAATGCGGTAAAAAGATTTCAGTTCTTCCTGCATCAAAATCTCCGTATGCAGCTTTGCCACCCCATTTACACTGAAACCATAATGAATATCAATATGTGCCATATGCACGCGGTCATTTTCGTCAATAATGTAAACGGAAGCATCCGTATAACGGGCGCGTACATTTTCATCAAGATAACGGATAATCGGAACTAACTGCGGCACAACCTCCTCAAGATAGTCCAGCGGCCATGTTTCGAGTGCTTCTGCAAGAATCGTGTGATTTGTATATGCACACGTCTTTGTCACCATCTCTGCCGCCTCCTGCATCGTCATCACACTGCCGTCAATGTCTTTCTGCGTTGTTAAAATGCGGATTAATTCAGGAATAACCATTGTCGGGTGCGTATCATTAATCTGAATCACCGCAAATTCATTCAGATTCTTTAACGTCTTTCCCGCTTTTTCACATTTCCTGCGGCATTCTGAAAGAATCAGCTGTGCGGCGTTGCTTACCATAAAATACTGCTGGTAAATGCGCAATAACTGTCCGGCTCTGTCGCTGTCGTCCGGGTACAAAAAGAGCGTGAGATTCTTCTCAATCGCATTTTTATCAAAATCAATGCCGTCGTGCATCGGTATTTTTTCATCAACCGTGTCGATATCAAATAAATGCAGTTTGTTGACCCTGCCCTCGTAACCTGTCACATCAATGTCATACATTCTCGACATGACGGACAATTTGCCAAACTGTACCGGGTACTGCACCTCAGTCTTTGTCAGCCAGCTTTCCTTTTGAATCCAGTAATCCGGCTGTTCTGTCTGCTTATTCTGTGCAAACACCTGACGGAACAGTCCCAGATGATAGTTGATGCCAATGCCGTCCCCGTTTAAGTTTAATGTGGCAATGGAATCCAAAAAGCACGCTGCCAGCCGTCCCAGTCCGCCGTTTCCAAGTGACGGTTCCGGCTCCACTTCTTCGATTTGTGCAATGTTCTTTCCATTTTCCTCTAATTCCTGCGAAATCTGCTCATACAGCCCCAGATTAATCAGGTTGTTTGACAGCAGCTTTCCAATCAGAAATTCTGCGGAAATGTAATACACTTTCTTGCCGTTTTCTTTTTCCTGCCGCTCCTGCGCTTCTTTTCTTTCTTCCGTGACTTTCTTTACCAGTGCCAGCAGTGCCGTATAGACCTGTTCGTTACTGCACTCTCTGATGGTCTTTCCATACATTTTGTTACAAATTTCTGCTATGCTCATACTTCTCTCCACTCCTATTTTTATTTCTGATTATTTTTCGATAATTCTGATTATTATTATATATTTCTAAGATTTTTTATCTTGCATAATTACCGCTTAAAATAATACAATACTATCATACTTTTATATCATGCTACCAGGGTCAAAATATCTGAACCCACATGAGCTTGCTCATAGGCGGGTGCTATGTGCCAGTGGCACATGTTTAGCACGGAACAATCCATAGATATCATAGTTGAGGCTTTTGACCCCAACATCATATCATGATATACAAAATATATGAAATTGGCGTTTGTGCAGTAAATCTGCGGATTGGAGGGGCTATGCACATATTAGAATATGAAAATTACGAAGAAACGAAAAAACACTATGATACGGATTTTTCCTATAATACTTATCCTTGCTCGATTCCGCTGGATTTTCCGTGTGTGCCGATGCACTGGCACCGTGAAACGGAAATTATTTATGTAAAGAGCGGCAGGGGAATGGTCAATGTCGATGGTATTTCCTACCCGGTTGTCAAAGACAGCATTGTCTTTATTCTGCCGGGCAGGCTTCATTCCATTGCGCAGTATGAATCGGAAGCATTTTCATACGAAAATATTATTTTTGATATGCAGATGTTAATCCCAAAAGAAGGGGATACGATGTCTTTTAACTTTTTTCACCGCCTGCAAAATTTCCCCGAAGATTTTCCGGTTTTAATAGACCGGGTTCCGAAAGCGCACCGCGCTGTTCAAATCTGCCTTGACCGGATTGACGATTTGCGTACCACCTATCCTGCCGGGTATTATCTCGGCATTAAAGGCTGGCTGTATCAGTTGTTTTTTATTCTGGAATCAGAGATTCTTGCACCGGATAAAATGCGTGAAATTACAACTTGTGATTTACCGCAGCAAAAAAACAGTGCTGTTTCCTCCCGGAAAAACGGTTATTTTAAAGAAAATACGAAGGAAAAGCTGTGCCTGATTACCGATTATATTGCAAATTACTACCCACAAAAAATCAGTATTGAGCAGATTGCGGCAGTCTGCGGTTTCAGCAGCTCCCATTTCATGAAATTTTTCAAGCTGTATATGGGAAAGCCCTTTATTGCTTACTTAAATGAGTACCGCCTAATCCGTGCCGCGCACCTGCTGTGTGCATCAGATGATGACATTCTTGCGATTTCCCTGGAATGCGGTTTTGAAAATGTATCTTATTTTAACCGCTTATTCCTGCGCGAATATCATATGACACCGTCCAAATTCCGGCAGGCGCGCAGAAACTGATGCTGCTTTTATATCTTATGCACGTTTTTAAGATAATTTAAAAAACCTGTACACCCTGCCACCACATCATTCCATGTCTGTGCAAAATCCCCGGAATACCACGGGTCTGCGATTGATTTGCCGCGGCGGCTGATTGTCTGGCTGATTGAATTGCTGCTTTTATTTTTAGTCTGAAGCTGACTACCCTCTTGAAGTTCGTCTGCATAATCTAACAACAGATGAATTTTTCCTTCGGTATCCGCGCCTGTGATACGCTCTGTGTTACGGATGTTGTTGGTATCCGCACAAAGCAGGTAGTCATAGTGATGATAATCTTCTTTTGTCACCTGTCTGGCGCGCTTGCCCGCAAAGTTGGTGTATGCGGTCTTTCCAATCCCATGCTTTTTTAGTTCTGCCTGCGCCGGCGGATAGATTGGATTCCCTTTGCCGTTCCAGATTTCCTCTGTGCTGGTCGCCGCCGAAGCGATTTCAAATTGTTCTGTCAAGCCACGCTGTTCCACCATGTCTTTTAATACGAATTCTGACATTGGGGAACGGCAGATGTTGCCGTGGCAGATAAATAATACTTTTATCATTGTTTTATATCTCCTCAAATCTTCTCAAACCATTGATTTTACTTGGTTCTTTGAAAATTGTAATTTTCGTTATTTTCTTATTTTTTCTTAAAAATCCTTATATTTCTTTCACCATTTGGCATACAAATTGGCATAAAATGAAAGTTTTATGCCACGCCTTTTTATCATGGCATATTAACAACCTTCCGTGGCATTTTACCCTTAGAAGTGCCTGCAAGATTCAGTCTTTCAAGCTCTTCTCTTGCATCTTTTGCCCCCAAGTGCGTATATGTATTTAAGGTCACTCCTATATCACTATGCCCCATTAAATATTGCAAAGTTTTTGGGTTCATACCTGCTCTTGCCATGTTACTGCAATATGTATGCCTACATACATGAGGTGTAATTTTCGGAATCTGTACACGATATGTCCGATTATATCTTCCTACCGCATAATGAAAATACTTCTCCCAATTCAATGCAACCATCGGATTGTTATTTTTATCGTAAAATAAAAATCCTGTATAGCCATCAATGATTGGTTCTACCTTTGGATACTTCCTATTTGCAACAATTCTTTCCAAACATTCTCTGACTTCCTCTGTCATAGGAATATCTCTGGTACCCGAAGATGTCTTTGTTTCCTCAATGCTATATTCCATATCACGTTTGCGCTGTAACTGATGTGTAATATAAATCAGATTGTTCTCAAAATCAATATCATGCACCGTAAGTCCACAAAATTCACTTACACGAAGCCCTGTCTTGAACAAAAGAAACATTCCATCATAATATTTACTATAATGGCTGTCTTCTTTGATAAATTTCAAGAATTTGCGTTCATCTTCCTGTGTAATTGCTTCTCTTGTTACAGAATCATTGACAACAACGGTAGCAAGTTGAAACTCAAATGGATTTCGAAGTAATAAATCATCATCTACAGCCATCTGAAATGCTGGTCTAAGAACACCGCGAATGGAATGAATAGAACTATATCCTCTTCCATCTTCTTCCTGCAACTTAATCAGAAACAACTTCGCATCTGATAATTTCACACGGTCAATTCTCTTAGTTCCAAATGCTTCCTTTGCAATCACATTTCTTACAAACTGATAATTTGCAGCTGTATTATGTCGAACGCCCTTTTTCAATCCCAAATAACGTTCTACCAGCTCCAAAACTGTCATGTCACCACTGCACACTCCGCGATTCAATTCCATTTGGATTGTCTTTTCTTTTTCTCTTAAAGAAATATCCGCTTTTCTTCCAGCTGGCACACGATCCGTGTTTACTAATCTCCAACTATATACCGCTTTTCTTTTTCCAAAAGCATCCACATATCTGTATGCATATCTTCCATTTTTGTCCTGACTTTCTCCATTCCAGAGAAGTCTGTTTTTATTGTCACGTCTCTTTTCACTCAATACTTGCTCCTTTCTAAAGAGCCATGACATAGCATATTGTTAGTATACCATGGATGACTCTTTTTTTGTCAAAATCTTGCTTCTAAATTGTTTCTAATTTATCAATATACTGTTCAAATTTAGCTCGTTTGATTTGAACACGATTTCCATTCCATAATAGATAGTCTGCGTTCTTATCCTCATTGATAAGCGATCTTAACTTGTTCTCTCCAATGCGAAAATACATCGCTGCTTCTTCTACTGATAATGTATATTTTCTCCAAATAGGAATTTCATATGTTTTTTCCATTGCTTACGCTCCTTTCTTTAAGCCCGGTAGGGTGGAAACCATCTTTGTAAACCCCAAAAGTAAACCACCGCCAAAAGACTTTTCATTTTCTATATTTGTTGTTATTTTCTCTTTTTTATTTTCTTTACTTATATTACGTTTACATAGTTTACACATAAATAAAATTCAATATTTATAAGTCTTCCGCCTTAAACCATGTTGTAAATAATCAGTAAACATTCAAAGAATTTGTTGTTTCATACTCTTGAATCAAATGGAATCTCCATCTGCTTGGGAATAGATACAAATTCCTTGTTTACGGCTTCCTCTCGATACCAATATTTCTGAATCCCATACTTTTCAAAACGTTTTGTTGCACCTGTCTTTTGCTTCCATCCAACAATACTGTTATTCATAATATCGTTGATTTCATTAACCGTTCTTCGATCAGGCTTTCCCACATTATCTAATGCTTCCTGATAGATAAGATTGGTACACACATAATCCGCACTGTAATTATCCAAAAAGGACTGAATAATTCCTACATCTGTATCCTCTGCCATAAAGAAGTCTCTTTGCTGTGCTAACTGTTCTTTTAAATGTTTTGGCAGAATTAAACTGTAATCTCCACTTCGATAGATTTCCATGACTTCTGCCCACATCTGTTCTATATATGCTCGGCTCTCTGCTTCATTCTCTAGAATATGTACCTCTGGTTGAACTACATGTGTTTCTATTGGAATAAATCTTCTATTGCCGGTACGATCAAATGGTAAAAATCCCTTTTTATTTGAAGTTCCTGCAAATACACATTGTCTTGGCGCATCCTTTGGATATCTCTCATAGGGCACTTTATAGGTATCCTTTTGTCTACTGATAAATGCCTTGTTTTCTTCAATATATCTCGCACTAGCAGTTGCCACCATCTCAGCCATTTCAATAATCCAATGTCCGCTCATCTTACGAACCACATTCTCATCATTCAACCGTTTTAGATCATCGGAAAACCAATCATCCTTCATTGCCAATAAGCGAAAAAATGTCGACTTTCCATCTCCTTGCTTTCCTACCAGGCAAAGCATTATTTCAAATTTACATCCTGGATAAAATATGCGATTAATTGCTCCTAACATAAAAATCTTAAGAGATTCATACACAAGTTCTGATTCCTCACACCCCAAGAAATGATGAAGTGCCTTCGCCACCCGTGGTACACCATCCCACTCTAATGCATTCAGCTTGTCCTGAATTGGGTGAAATTTATATTCAGACGCTACGATACGAATCCCACTCACTACCTGTTGACCTGCATTTAATATTCCATAATCTTCCATAATGAGTGCAACCTGATGTAAATCATCATCTTCAATGCAATGTGCATTCTCATTCCAGGGTGTACTATTCACCACATCCACTCGATCTGTAAGCAGATTCTTTCGAAATGCTCCTTCAAGTATTGGATCCTGCTCTAATATACTGATTACATTTTTAACACTTCGTATCACCTTGCCATTATCGTTTAATGCGAGAGTTTCTCTGATTTCTGCCCTTTTCAATCTCAGCAACTCTTTGTCCAATCTTTTCTACCTCCCCTTTGCAATTTTCGTAAAAATCTTTTATCTCTTCACGACTGCCAAATAACAATCCGTCTTCCAAATATTCACTTCTGGTCAAGTTGACCAGAACTTCCTCAAAATGCTCATCCCATTCCTCATCCATACTTTTGGGTGCATAGATAATCTTCCATTCCTTTAGGATATTCGCATAGTCTGCTACAGTTCGAAATGCCCTGGTAATTTCATGCATTGTAACTGTCGATTCCTTCTTCACGCATTTTACTGGATTACCTGGCTTTGCCGATTTGGTTCCATATTTTTCTGTAATTAATCCATAATCTGATGCAAGTTTGTTAGCTGCATCCTTTGCCGACAGATTAAAATACATTGCTACAAAATCAATGACATCTCCTGATGCACCACATCCAAAACAATAGAAACGCTTATCCACCTTCATACTCGGATGTTTGTCATTATGAAATGGACAGCATATTAGTCCAGATTGATTGGGATGAAAACCATAATGAATCACTGCATCTTTTGTCGTAATATTTTGTTTTACTACCGTAAATACATTTGTCCTCATTAACGATGTCTCCCCTTTCTCCTTGGAACTAACTGCTGTGCCATCTCCTGTACTTGTCCTACAACTTCTTCCTTTTCCGCAGTTTGCATTTTCTCCAGCGAAAGTTCTTCATCTTTTGGTCCTGTAAGTGCTAATTCTTCAATCCGATCCCACATACTTGTCTTTATTTGATTTATATTTGACTTCTTTTTTACTGGATCCATAAAATAGTTTTGAAATACTCTTGTAAAGCGATCTTTCGCTCCCATCAGCACCTCGCATATACGATTCGTCACATTTTTAATGGCTCTTTTTTCACTGCTGCCATACCATTCTTCCTCCGATTCTTCTTCATCCAAACTTGCTTTTCTGATATCACGGCTTCCTAACAAAGTCATGTGTTGTGCCATATCACCAACCATCAAATTGCAGGATTCTCTATAAGCAGCATCAGCCATACACTCAATCATGGTATTGATTGCCGCCATATCTGTATTAACAGCACTAAGTTGCTTTTCTTTTGTATCAATTTCTTCCTTTACATTTCCAAGCTTGATTTTTTGATTCTGAATAATAAAATCATTTTTTCCAAATACTTGCGCCCACCATATTCGGCTGTCTTATCCACAGACAAACCATATTCCTCACAAAGCTCTAAGAATTTGTTTCTACACACTGCATCAAATACCATCTTGCGATTATTCGCTTTACTCTTAGGCTTGTTTGGATACGGTAACTCAAAGCCTAGAAGCTCCAATGCCTTATCCTGTTGTGGGGCAATTTCTCCATAGCTATTTGGTGCATCAAATACATGACGTTCATGGATATGTGGTGTTGCTTCATCCACATGTAATGCCCAATCAAGAATATGTATAAATTGCCCATACGAATCTTCAAACCATTCCAGAAAATCTTCAGTCACCTTTACAAGTGTTTCTGGTTTTACTGATGCATCCATTGTTCCAAGCTGATAGATGCTCTCCTCAGGACAGGTTTTCTTATTTTGATAAATGCCCTCAATCATTCTGTTTCTCTCTGTGTGTCTATTTCTTGCATTTCTTTCATTTTGATTTATTACAAAAGCACCATAATTTTCTTCATAAAAACGAAGTTCAATTGCATCGAAGCTCTCATAATTTCCTTTTGAAGTGGCAGTTCTTTTTCCTGTATAACAATCCCAATAAATATTTTGCATTGCCATATTTGCATCAATATGTTCACTATGATTCAAATCAAAATTCCGATCATTATGTTTGGGATTGTAGGAACCATGCTTACCACTTCGACCATTGTGTCTTGTCGCTTTCATTCTTCCCTCCATCACTGTAATTTTTTTCTGTTTGACTATCTGCAAATCCGCAACCGTGTTGTTGTTACGCCAGATAGTACCCAGTACGAAGTGGCGCATCCGCCACCTCTCGCCGTTGGCGCCTGGGCAAGAGTTGCACCCTTGACCGGCTTAAATATTCTCCTGCTGTAACTCGCTTTTCCCGGGAATCGAGTTGCAGCTTATTCAAATATCCACAGCGCATCGTAAAGACTATTCAAGAATTGCGCCTATTCTCTTTTGCATTTCAAAATGTATATGGTTCCATTTATGACAAATGACTACTTTCAAATTGCAAAAGAATATGTCTTTACTAAGTATTTGGGTTGAAAAAATACTGATTACTAAATCTTGTAAGAATTTATATCTTCTTTTTTCTTCCCTACTATGTACTTGGAGCCTCAAAAAGCTGATTGCAGATTTTTGAGCAAACTTTTTCAAAAATTTTTTTCTTACAATTTGTATATGGGAACAAATTCTACTAATCCTCGTTTTTTCTTGTAACTTTTTAAATAACTTTGTATTTCTTAGATCAGATATGTGGGTTTACTTTTCGTTTTTCCCACCTATTACTGTGATTTTTGGCAAAAAAAATCTCCAGGAACTTTTTCGTTCCTGAAGATTTTTGCTAATTTTATACACTTTTGTATTATTGATAAATCTTATCTCTTTTTTCCCATGAATTAGAAACATAATTACAACGTTCTCGAATCCTTCATACTAACGTTGTAACTTATTCCATATCAAATGATCCAATATAATTATCATATGCATCTTGTTTCTCATCATTTAGAAAATCCACACTATATGTATCACTACCTACATAAATATGAACTTTCCCATCTACACAATCGAATGTAATATCTCCTGCTGAATTTTGAGTTATCGTATTGTACCCTGAATAGTAGTTTAAATCTTTTGACTTAGCTTCCCCAATTACTACAATTTTCGGATTAAGTACTGTTAAAATATCTTCTGGAATTTTACCACTCTCTCTGCCATGATGTGGTGCAAACAGAACATCTATTTCTTCAAAATCAATTTCATCTTTAACCTTTTCAAGGAAGTCCGTTTCTATATCACCCATCCACAAAAATTTTGCTCCACAATTATATTGAACAATAAGAGAAATATTGTTTGGACTTTTCCCTTCCTTCGCTTGCTTTAATGCGTCTTTATAATCTTCGTTGTCTGTATCAGGCCACAAAAAATGTAACCCAGCACCCTTTCTAACACTGTCACCCTTATTTAACCATTTTCTACTACATCCTTTATAAACATAAAATGCTTTTTCTCCATCTCTAATTTCTTTATATTTTTTAAAGGAATCCGTTTCATCTGTCTTTGTTGCTTCATTCTCTACACAATAAAAATTCTCTATACTTTTGCGTTCATTATAGTATTCTATATGTTGAAAATGATCATCATCTGGATGTGTAGATATAAATCTTGTTATTCCTTTTCCTTTTGATTGCTCAATAATTTCGTCCATAATTTCTTCTTGATTATCATCTGTCATGCAACAATCTATTGATGTAAAACTATCGGATCCATGTTTAATATAAAACATATCTCCATTTCCTACCGAAAGTGATTTAACTAAGCTCATTACATTTCCTCCTTTTCATTAACCTTTTTCACTCTACTTGCAACATACTTAGTTTGTTTTTTGTATGCGACCGCAAAAAGAATTGTAATTATCACAAGTATCAAGATATCTGTTATTGTCGAAAAAGCTCTTATTTTTGAAATTAAAATCAAATATACTTTTGCTATCAGAACAACGATACACACAGAAAAAACCGTTCTATATGAGTTATTGACTTCAGATAATACATTCACCTTTTCATCTTTTCTACTTGCTTTCACAAACTCTCCATAATCTGCATATTTAACCCATTTTATTTTTTTGCATATAGGTTCAATTACCAATGATCCAAATCTACTTACCACCATTCCCATAAAATAAAAAACAAATAAATCCTCAATTATATTTCCTTCTACAATTTTAACCCCTATTATTCTCTCAAGCAAAAAATTCAACACAATACCTGGAAGTAAATTATTTAAGATATTATAAGAATCCAACTTTTCTAATATTTTCTCCATAGTGATGTCACCGTCCTTTCAATTTGCAGTATACCTCTTGCTTTAACATAACTTACGTGTTTCATTCTTGGATAAAATAACATATCAATTAATTCATTCCCTTTGCATAAGCATAAATTCTTTTCAAGAAATTTTCATCTACTGATGTCTTTCCATCAACCATTCCAGAGAAACCATTGTACGAACTGAATCCAAGCATATAAACAGCCAATGCCATAGAAAGATTTTCTGATTCTTCTCCAGATATTTCTGCAATCTTCTTCAATTCTTCTGCAACTGTATCATGAGGCACCTTTACATCTCCGCTCTTTTGAACTACAGATTCTATAACTTCTGGAAGTACCATGCACATCTGATAAAATGCATCCTCTTCTCCTGTTACAAGAGCATAGAATTGATCTAAACTTACTCTTCTGATTCGTTTATGTGAAATCTTTCTACCATCAACAGTTGGATTCCATGTAATATTTTGAGACTTTTGCGCAATTGCCTCTACTAAAAAGCATGCACAATCATCATCGTTTAGTAATTGATTCTGCATTTTCATATATGTCTTTCCTGTAGATGCCGAGTTCATAGTATTGTGTTTATTTTTCATCTCTACATAAATCCTATGTACTATATCCCCTTCTGGCAACTGAATACCATCTGGATTTTCATAAATAACATCCCAGCCACCTTCTTTTCCATTATCCGGAACACGGCAATTATTCATATACTGAAATATTGTTTGATGAAAATATCCAATATCATTATTATTTGATTTGTCTCTTTGACGAAATATTTCATTACCAACCATTTCTTCCCAAGTTGACTGATATACCGTTTTATCAAATATCAGCTTTATCGGATCAATGATATTTTTGTTAAAACGCTTGATATCAAATGATTCTAATTTTTCCCCATACTTATCAATCGTTGCTTCTACATGTTTAACAAAATCGTCTTCACTAATAAAATCTAATTTCCAATCCATTATATTGCCTCCTTAATTTTCGTATTTGCCTCAAGAATATCAAGCGAATGTACAATTTCCTTTGCGATATCATATGCCAAATTAACTGGGACAGCATTACCCACTTGCTTATACTGTGCTGATACATTACCACAAAATTCCCAATCATCTGGAAATGTCTGACAACGTGCATTTTCTCTAACCGTAAATGGTCTAGCTTCCAATGGATGACATCTCTCTGTTTGTTTCTGAGAAGGTGATGTCAATACCGTGAGCGATGGTTCATCCAAACTCATTCTTCTTAAAATTCCTGTTCTTCCGCCCTCCATGTCCCAACAACTCTTCATATACTCTTTTGCAATTTTAGGATCAATGTCTCTCCAATAACCCCCAGGTGGAACTAATTCAAATATTTTTTTCTTCTTTTCACCATATGGAACTCCTGGACCTTCTGGGCAATCTAACAAAACATCCCTAAGAACAGGTTTATAACTATGTGCCTTTGGGAATGTATACTCTGTTTTTCCTACAAGATCATTTCGAATTCCTATAGTAATAAGACGTTCTCTTTTCTGTGGTACTCCATGCTCCCATGCATTTAACACTTGTTTGTCGATGGTATATCCTGCTTTTGCAAAGATATCAAGCATTGTTGCATATGTTTTTCCATGGTCATGTGTAAGTAGTCCACGAACATTTTCAAATAGAAACATTTTGGGCTGCAGCTTTTCTAAGAATAATGCATAATGATAAAATAATGTTCCTCTCGCATCTTCAAGTCCGAGTCTTTTTCCTGCATATGAAAATGCCTGGCAAGGTGCTCCACCTGAAAGAAGATCTAATTCTCCCTTTTTAATAGAGAAATACTCTTCTAAATCTAAACATGACACATTTGCAATATCATCGTTAATCACATTCCAATTTGGTCTATTTTTCTTTAATGTATCTGCTGCATTCTTATCAAATTCTATTAAGCCAAGTGTTTCAAAACCAGCTTTTTCCACGCCTAAGGCTAACCCACCAGCTCCAGCAAACAATTCAATACTTGTATACATTCAATTACCTCTTTACTTTTTTCTAATTTTATCATTGTAAGTGTACCAAAAAACGGACTTGTTCTATATTAACTTACAATTCTTTCTTCATCTACTAATTCCATTATGTCTTCAACTTGACATTGCAAAGCTTTACAAATCTTGCAAAGCACTTCTGTTGAAACATTTTCATTTTTTCCCATCTTAGCCAAAGCATTTGTTGTAATTCCAGATTTTTCTCTAAGCTGTGTTTTACTCATATTCAAATCTATAAGTTTTTTCCATAATTTGTTATAGTTTACTGTCATAATTATTCCTTTCAACTGTTATAAATCAATAGACTATCCGCTTAACAAGTATATCAAATCATATTGATTTTCTCAATATGATTTTGATTAATTCAATGTCCTAATCTATTCAATACATCCAAATAGCAGATATGATTTTTGCTGTGATTTTGTCTTCTAACTTTTCAATTCAACTGTAGCTTTGTCTCAAGTATTTTCATTTTTCTTTATGAAACTCATAAGCCACTCGTTCAATAGGCTAAAACCTAAAAATGGTGCCATTTAATATTACTAAATGACACCACCACTATTTTAAATATTTTTATTTTTGAAAAATCTTTTATATTTTTCACTCGATTTCCTATATTCTTTCGGAAGTTCTATAAGATGAAAATAGTTATCTTTTACTTTAGAACAATAAGGAACATCTCTTAGTGTGATATAACAATCCATTATTTGGGGATCATCTTTTTTTATACTAATTGGAGTTTCTGTAATCTGTAAATATGATTCAATCAAAATGTAAATATTATTAACAATATATTCAACTCCATATTCAGCCTGCATATCGTCAAATCCATATATATTAAAAATATCTAATATACATTCTTGCATAGCATCTAAACTATAATACAACCTCACCGCAGGATGTGGATGAGTCAATAGCGAATAATCAGGCACGTCTCCAGTATGAACTGAATCAAAAATTTGAAATTCAATTGTAAGTGAGAGCCAATACAATATGGTAAGCTGCTCTAAAATACTCAAAAGTTCCTCAAAATCAATTTTGTCAGTTCCTATTGTCGCAAAAAACATAGATTTATACAAGAATTTTGTACTTAGCCAGTCTGCCACCATTTCCTGCTCTTGTTTTTCATACCCCCCATTATCAGATGGTTGCATTTCTGCATACGTTCCATTCTCCTTGTCAATATATTTAGCTGTAATATGACCACATTCATGAAAAAAGATGTGTAATAAAATTATACTTCCAAATAATTGATTCAGTTCTTCACGATATGTATCTCCTGCATTTTTTTCAAATATATTTAATTTTCTGAATCTCCAAAACGATTTCAAATCATCTTCCGTATATCGGTTTGTAATATTTTCAATTAAATTCTCTAAACATAAACAACCATGACGTATTTCGATTTTGTATACTTTTTCTTCTATTTTACTCACTCGTGCATTAAACGAGAAATCATTTACAATCTCTATTTTCACCTTAATCCCTGTTTCATTAAAGTAAATTTCTGATGACATTTGAAGAAAATCCACAATGCTCTTATATTTACTATTCAAATTGTCCTGCATATATTTTCCTTTCTCCTATTCCAGATCAACCTTGTAATTTCTTTTATTTTTTAAGCTACAAAATCTAAATATTAGGCTCAAATTGTCTTTATTCCTTGGTATTATAAGATGCTCTGTTCGTTTTCTGCTTATACTTTTCATTTTTCTCCAATAGAAATACCTTAAATGCCTTATTATCAATCCCACTATTGTACGCTCTCCAATAAATAGCTTGTAATTCAAAGGCAATTTTCGCTTCTGCATAATTCATTTTTGAAATACATATCATCCTTTTGATATCATCATTATCAATCGATTCTGTCATAATATTTAGATATTTATCAATATCAAGTGCATAGAAAACTAATTTTTCATACTCCGGCTCAAACTTATCCATATCGTATTTCATTTTGATGTAACTTGCATTTACATTATATGTATTTTCAGCATTCAACATTTTCCGCCCTTTTTGAGTATCAATAATTGCATATACGTTGTAATAAAATTGTGAATGTTTCATTCGCGTTCCTTCAATATACTTCATTGAATACATTTTTTTGATATTTGGAACAATTTCATCATCTACTATATTATTAATTGTTGCTCCAACTTGTAAACAGCGAAGCGTATTTCCATCTTTTCCAAACAATAACCATACTCTATAATCTTCATATTTTTTTGAATCAATCTGTATATTATTAACATCAAATTCTTTATCAATTGTAATAATCTTTTCTAGATAATCAGGTGTTTCAGAAGCCTCTATTGTATTAACTTGAAGTCCTGCGTATTTTTCTTTCATTTGTCTCATATCTCCATATTACCTACCTAATATTTGATTATATTCTTTTATTGTATACTATCCCGCTATGTCATAACTCTAATTCAACACTTTTCTTGGCATAAACTTGGCATAAAACTGCCAACTCAATTCGTGAAACACCAGTAAATTCAAGACTTTCAAGAGATTCTCCACATATTGCCGTGGCAGATGAAAAGTACCTTTATCATAAAAATCTCCTATCTTAAAATGCCAAGATATGCCCAGTTTTGCAAGGTTTTACGCGGGTTTCCGGCACTCAAATTACTTTGTTTATTTGTCACACTTTATACCCTATCTTGACATATCGTGGCACATCATTTCCCTGTGTAGTAGTCAAATCGTAGTAAGTTTTGGGTGTTCAAACTACTGCGATTTTTGCCCAAAAGGGGTTCATCGTTAAAATGTAAACACCCCTAAGGGTTCATTTTGATTTTGGGGTGTGCATTATTTAACGATACTGCACCTACGGGTAGAATTATAGCACCTTATCTATTGCCATCCTAACATCATTCACTAAAGGTAACAATGCTCTCTTATTCTTTGCAATATATTCTTGTAATGCCCTTATTCTTGATTTAAATTCTTGGTTGAGTTTTATATGATGTATCTCATGTTCATTATATGTCTGAACATAGTTTAACACAAATCTCCAAAAATTCTCTTCCGTTAAATATTCTCGCAATTTATTCCGTTTCTCCACACCCCCCGCATAAATATATGCTTCATCGTAATAAGGATTGAATATCCAATACAACTCTTGATGTGAATCAACATAACCAATGAAATTCATTCTATGCTTAATAACATTTCCATTAAGAGTATTTAATAGTTTTTCATAAACTTGTTCTTTAGAGCACTCTCCATTGAAAGAAAATTTAAGCCACCTTACCGTGTTATCAACATACTCTACCGCTTCATTCGTATCTGAATACATACCAAACAAATGAATTACATACTGTAAATCTAATAACAACTCAAATGCTACTTTTTCATATTCGTCTTCTTTGAAACAGTTTCTTCCATGTGCCACTTTATTGCGAATCAAATTATTAAAATAGAATTTAAAATACAGTACAGCTTCCTCAATCTCCATAATTGTACTATTTTTGTCTAATTTTCTTCTCAAATCATCTTTTTCGAATAAATCAAATTGCCCATCTAAACGATTTTGAATATTAGCATCTAAAAACATATCATTAAACAAGCCCTCTATTTGAATTACAACCAAATTCATAAATAACAAATATTTTTGATTCTCAAACAAATCAATTATTGTATGTAGTATTTGTTTTCTATTTTGCAGGCAATACATACTATCTATTTTTTGTTTTATATAATCTATCACTTGGTATTCTGTAACACATTTCTTTAACTCTTGAATATAACATTGCTGATTTCCATTTTTTAAACTTATCCATTGGTCACTTGATAAAATTTTTTCTCTTCTTTGTTTACATAATTCTATCAATTCTTCTGTTCTATTCCAATATGTACTATTACACTCTTGATAATAAAAACCCTCTATATCATCAATGAATTTTCTCATTTTTATCATAAAAAAAGGTTTGTAAATTGATTGGACTGCATTCTTCCAAGATTCAAGATAAGTATTATCATCTACAAAATCTCTTTTATAATTTTTTATTTCTTCATTATCCTCTTTTGCCAATTCAACAGCCATTTTTCTTAGAGAAGGCAATACATTTTCTTCCGATTCTCCTAGAATAGTTTCTTGAAAACGTGTCACTAATTTTGACTTTGCATATTTAAGCATTTCACAATAAACATAATTTTCTTGAATCAGATCATACAAAACATTATATTCATCTTCTATTTTTTTCAAATCTTTCAAAATGCTTTTATTAGATTTGCTATATGAACGTATTGTATTCTGTTTTTTTATTAGGCTACCGCAAAGTTGCGGATGTGCCTCATCAATTTTTATAAGCTCATTAATACGATTCTCTTCATTTTCTATCTCGGTAATAACACCTAAATACTTATTTTTAATCTCTGAATAATTATGTAATATTTTTTGATACTCATCTGTTGGGTATGTCTTAAATCTAATTACCTTCTCGCAAATTAATACACATAAATCATCATAATGAAGTTTCGAATACTGCTCTTGACTATAGTTTAAGTACATACAAACAATTTGTTTTATCTTCATATTGTCAGTGTGTGGAATTTTTTCTAACATATCATTGATAATAAAATTACCAATTTCTTTGTAGCTATTAATTTCAACAATTTCTAACTTCTGAGACCAATTTCCCCCATCCTGCAAATACTCTAACACATCTATATATAATTCTTTTTCAATCATAGCAGACCATTCCGCCCTCCATAATACATTTTCCTTTTTACTATTTTACAACATCATTTATTCTATGTCCGAATCAATTTTTTTATCAACAAACCTGTATTCTTTTTTTACTAATGCTTCGGGATTATTTCTCTGCTCTCCCTTTTTATATGAACGAACAGGTATCACTCTTCCATCTGGCAATGTTCTATCATGCCCTCGAACTGTCCAAGCTGGCATATTATAATGACGATTTGAATCTGACGAACTATATTTAATCCTATTCCCATTTTCATCAACAGGAATAACCTTCTTGACTAAAACTATATGGTTTCCTTCCTTGTATTCATCATTATTATCTGCCTCTGATTCTCGTTGTTTTATTACGCGAATTTCTTCTGGTCTATTATTCATTTCATACTGAACACCTACCCAAAAATTTCCCAGCCAATATGACAACATTGCTATATCATCAAATGTAAAGTAATGCAACGCAATCTCCGGGATACAAATAGGCTGTATATACGATCCTTCATCCTCACTGATTTCAACAACAGCTGTTTCCATCTCCATCCCAGTATCTTTATCAACAAGACCTACAGAAAAGGCACAATAAACCGATTTTCCCAAAATCTTAAATGTAGCATACAAAGCATATGCTTCAGATTCTTCTCGTTTCTTACTTACATTATTAAGCAATACTCCAATTTGAGTATCGGTGGTTATATCTCCAAATATCTCTAGGCCAAACTCTCTTAATGCAGTATTTTGTGAAAAAAAATCCACACTTCTTCCAATATATGAAATTTTATCCGCTCCATTGTCTGTAATGTCAAAAAAGTCTACAGGATTATTAAAATTAACAACTTTATCATCAATGACTACCTTAGAAAAGTCTACATCTTCTTTTACGCATTTACTCCAATACCATTCTATTTCTTTTGATGTTGAAGGCAATTTATTTGATTTAAAATTCAATTTATACCACCATCCATTTCATAATATCTTCATTCAAATTATACAACTTATTATTTGATTTTCCCACTACTTTTCAGACAAAAACAGGCCGACCAGATTAATCCAGTCGGCCTTAATGCTCCTATCCTTATACCACCTTGAACATATTTTGTTTCATCGGTTTTTCCTTTTCTTCCCCATACATTTCCTTTCTGGCTTTCTCCAAATTTTCCATTCTCTTAATTTCTTCTGCTGCATCCTCAAGTCCCAAATGAGTGTAGGTATTTAGTGTCACACCTATGTCACTATGCCCCATTAAATATTGTAAGGTTTTAGGACTCATGCCTGCCTTTGCCTGATTGGTACAGTAGGTATGGCGGCAGACATGAGGAGTAATGTTTGGCATCTGCACCTTGAAAATGCTGTTATACCTTCCCACCATATGGTTGAATCAATGTTCCCAATGCATGGCTACAAGCGGTTCTCCGTTATCATCAATACAAAGGAATCCTGTGTATCCATCAAGCATTTTTTCAAATTCCACCTTCGGTCTATCTTCAATTATTCTTCTAATGCACTCCGCCACATCATCCTTGATTGGGAGCTGCCTTGTTCCGGCATTGGTTTTGGTATCAAATGTAATCGTGCGAATGTCCTGACAAATGAACTTTGCATTCAAATTTTCTTTTTTTGCCTGCTCGTTTGCATAATCTATGTACACCGGTGTAATATCAATACCGGTAACATCATACCCACGTCTGGCAAACTCCAGTGAATGCCGACCAAATCCACATGCTAGATCAAGTATTTTTTCCGTCCCTTTTAACTGTAACTGCTTGATTAGAAAATCTACTTGTCTGTTGGTATCTTCTACCCATGACATATTCTGGATATCCAGCGTCCAACCTTTTTTATACCAGTCCTTTTTCATTGACTTCATTACAATTTTTGCCTCCTGTTCTCTGCATGCGTAGCGGATATTCACGAACCACTTTGCTAAAATAACTGTCCCGGCAGTTTCTTTTTCTCTTTATATGGGAACTGCTTATCAAACTCTTCTGCTTCCTGCTCATCTACAAGATAGCCTGTCGGTGTTGAATACTCTCCTGTAATCCCATCAAGATAACCAGGTACAAGCTCTTTACACAAAAAGAATGATGCATCTTCCCCTTCCGGCAATCCATGATATCGGATACCATATTCACTTGCCGGTTGAAATCCACTCTTGCCATAAAAATCAATATTTCCTTCAAAGCATAGTGCTCCACAGCCAAGCTCTGCTGCTTTCTCCAATGAATAATCAAGCAGGATTTTACCATATCCCTTCCGTTTATATTCGTTCTTGATACAGATTGGTCCCATTGTCATAATTGGAATATTTCTTCCATCATCCGCTTTAATACTCGTTCTCATAAACATATTCTGACCAATCAGCTTACCCTCTTCATCATTTTCTTTAAGAAGCATCACAAAATCCAGTTCTGGAACAAATGCCGGATCATTTCTAAGCTGATGCAATACATAATGTTCAAGGCATCCCGGACAATATACATTCCAAAAACTTTCTCTTACCAGATTTTCTACTTTTCGTTGTTCTTCCTTTTTCTCTAAACGAATCATAATATTACTTTTTTCCATTTCTTTTATGTCCTCTCTTAAAAACTACGAGAAACACGCTTTGCGAGTTTCTCGAGTTATCGCGGCAGTCGCCAAGGTCTCGTGCAAGCACGGACTTTGGCTCGTTGCTCGCGTAAATAAAAACCGATAATCCTGATTTTTCAATATCAGAATTAACGGCTCTGCGTCTTAAGCGTCTGGCTCTTATATTACTGCTTCATTTCTTCTACAATTTTACCCATCATCTGTTCAAACTGACATTTTGCTTTCGTCTTATCTGTTGCTCCATCATATACACTATAATAGAAAAACATATTTGCATAAAATTTAACTGCATTCTCTTCTGGATTTTTTATTTCCATATTTTTGAACAGATCCTTCACGTATTCTGCCGGTCCTGATACCAGATACTGCTGATATAAATTCTGCATCTCCTCACTGCGAAACTGCTCTATTGTGAGCATCTTCCGAAACGATGATGCAAAATCATCCTCTGTCCAGTATTCAAACATAGATTTGCTGTATTTCACAAAATCATCCAATGATACGTTATGGTATTCTTCCGGTGTCTTTTCAATACTCTCTTGTGGCACTTCATTCTCTCTGGCCTGTTCGCCATCCTGCTGCTCCATGCGCCGCACAATACATTCAAAAATATCTCTTTTGCTTTTGTAATGACGGTACAATGCCCCTTTTGTCATATCCAGTTCTCCTGCTATCTGGCTGACGGAGACAGCCTCATAGCCATCTCTGGCGAACAGATGCAGTGCAACAATTAATATTTCCTCTTTTCTATTGCCCATGCACATTTCCTCCAAACTATGAGAAACACGCTCCGCGAGTTTCTCAAGTTATCGCGGCAGTCGCCAAGGTCTTGTGCAAGCACAGACTTGGGCTCGTTGCTCGCGTAAATAAATAAACGACCGTTTACACTTTAATAATAGTAAACGGTCGTTTATTTGTCAAGACTTTTCTTTTTGTTTATATTATCTCTTTTTATAAATCAACAGCTCTGGATTTTTACCAGCTTTCTCATATGTACATACCAGAATAAAATCCATGCCTGCCAGAATACCGAAGCACCTGTCTCCTCCAAATTCAGACTCCAGTTGATTCCCCAGATAGGTTTTCTGATCATCAAGGAATTTCACTTTTTGTCCATTCGGCAGAGTATATTCCAGATTCACATATTTCCCCACAAGTGCATTTAGTTTGTCTACCCTTGGAAGTCCATCTATATGCAGATCATTAATTTCATTTATCAATTGCTTTTTAAACTCTTCAAACTGCCCATTATCACTAAGTTCATCATACCTTTTCCAGTAATCTAACTTTGGAAGCATTTCTTTCAGATAAGAACGTACCTGTTCTTCGGTAAAGTTTTCATTTACTATATTCTTTACACACACATCAATCAATTCATCCATATCATTATATGTGTACGTTCCATCTGCATAGCACCATTTACAATACTCCTCATTTAATGTGCCATCCTTATCACGTCCCAATATGGAATCATCATCAATTGGCATTCCGCAGCACTGACAGATCAGCTTTCTGGGTTCTCCCAAAAGCGTATTGATTGAAACATCAAATTCTTTAGATAAGAGCTTAAGTGTATCAGTATTGGGAACGGTATCACCATTTTCCCAGCGTGATACTGCCTGCCTTGTAACCATAATTTTATCTGCCAGCTCGTCCTGTGACATTCCTCTTTCAGTACGAAGTTTCAAAATAATATTTTTTGTTTCCATAGTCGTTACCTCCATAACCATATCATATAGACAAATTTAAGTTCTGAAAAGCAACCTGCTGTTGCCATACACTGTCTATATGATTTGATCAGCACTCTTTGAGCATGACTTTCCTGCACCAAGTTCTCGTCTTACAGTGAGGACATTTTAAAGAAATACCTATGTATACATTCAATATTATCCTCCTAATATTTCTCACCAATCCCCTTCAGTCTCTTCACAACCGCCTTATACCTTTTTTCATCCATAAGTCCAGCAAATGCGGGATTTTTCTCTACTGCCTCTACCATGCTGGAAACTATAAGCTTTTCTGAACGGGGTGCCTGATTTCCAAGGTCAAATTGTAGAAACCACTCATCAATTCTGTCAAAAAATGCATCGCCATGAAGCACAAGCGGAAAGAAGCAATGCTCGCATATATATGTGTAACGCTCAAGCATGTCAAGCGCCTTAGCATTTTCTCCATGCATGCAGTAAATCTGAGCGCCAGTAATATATATTCCTGCCGTTGTATTGGGATGAAGCTCATCCATATTATAAATGTCTATACAGTCAATGGCTCTGGTAATTATCCGCTCGGCCTTGGCAAAATCAGCCGCATTTAACATGGCTAACGGTGCAGAGTCGCTGACAAGAAAGATAAGATGCTGAAACATGGCAACCTGATATGCGTCTATGGCGACCTGCATATTGCCAATGCCCTGATAGACCTGTGCCAGCAGCTCCGTATCGTGACTAATTGGTCGAAGCTTCTCATCCATAAGTTCCATTGCCTTCATTGGCTCACCAATAAGCAGATAGCAGGAGGCTTCCAGAGTGAGTGCTTCCTTTGCATCATTAACATCCTCCGAAAGACTCCTAATCCTCTGCGTGAGCTCAATACAGTGCTCATAAATGTGCAACGGCGCATCAGAAAGTGTTGCATGATTTAAGTAAAGAATTGCCATCTGTAACAGGAATGGAAAGCAGGAATAGTATTTCTTCTCCAGCTCTCTGCATTCCGCCATTGCCACCTCGAACTTTTCATTAGCAAATGTATTCTTTAGCTGACAGTAAAGCTCCTTAATCTGCTCTCCTGTAAGCTGGGGCTCGTAGCCTATCAGCTCATCAATGGACACGTTAAAATAAGTAGCCAGCTTAGGAAGCAGCGTAATATCCGGAAAACTCACACCACTTTCCCACTTCGACACCGCCGCCTTGGAAACACCAACATAGCTGGCAAGCTCCTCCTGTGTAATTTTCTTTTCATGACGAGCAGCCAAAAGCTGCTTTGCTATATTTATCTCAGCCATATTTTGCCTTCCTTTGCATACACACTAACCTACTTGCATCGTCCATAAAGCACTGCCGCAAGCACCGCAAGAATTCCACTAAACATAAGTATACTAAGCTCTCCGCCAAGATTTCCTGACAGGTAAAATGTTCCCGCAGCCATGACAAGGTAAATTATAATACTGGAGAATATTCCAATCATAGAGGACATTCCCTGCTTTACAACTACAACCTCATTTTCCCATTGGTAATTAGGGAAGCATATATTGATAAACATTCCGAATACCGTTGAAAATGTTACCGAAGCCACCGCAAATACAATATACAACAGGGCTTTCACTACATTTACACGAAGGGAAATTATAAATATAACGCTGCATATAATGGAAACTGGCAGCACCATACATATGTTAAAAAGCATCTTTCCTTTATAAAGAGTCCTTTTACTAATAGGCAGACTTTCCACTACCCAGAGATTTCTTCCCTCTAAGGAAAGTGACACCGCACAGGTGTTGCACATATTTACAACCATAGCAATTCCAAATGGTACAACATTTGAAATGACTGGCAAAAGTGCTGCCATGTCCTTTGCATTTACCCCATCAACATTAGAAATCAGCTTATCAACGCCCAAAAATGCACTGGCAACCGAGGCAATAAGAGCCAATATAAGCCCCATTCCCATATTAAGCATATATACAGATGAGGAAGTAAATCTCTTTGCTTCCTTGTACGCCAGTGCAGTAAGCACCGAGCTTTTCTTTAACTGGCCAACCTTATAGTTAGATGATGCCTGATGTGACTTAAGTGCAGAATTTATCTTTCCATAAAACTTTGCACAAAAGCCTAAAAATACCGCATATACAGCTACCGAAAATCCAATAAATAAAAGAATATGCTGGGCATTTCCATAGACAACGCCATTGTCAAACCACAATGACACTGGATATACTTTATGAATTATTCCAGAAATAAATGCGCCCATATCAGTAAGCATTGCAAGCATCATGGCTTCATCTGCCATAGCATTTTGATTGAGCCAGAAGCTTCCAAACATTATGCCCAAAAACAAAATCACCGTAGCAATAAGCTGAACTGCCGCTTTGTGCTTAAAGCCTGCGCCAATGGCTAATATTGCCATTCCCACAGCGGCAGCTATTGTCATAGGTAGCAGTGGTGCGAACAATATTCCAAGGAACCAGAAAGCCACGATCCCTGCATTAAAGCCATTCCACATTTCATAGCCCACTGCCATTGGCACCATTACTACAACCGCAAATGCAAGATTGTTAATATACATAGAAAGAAACTTCGACGCAATAATTGTCCTCGTCTTTATAGGAAATGCTGTAAGCATATCATAATCTCTTGCGCTAAAAAGAATTCCATTGGTTTTTAAAAATGTGAAGAACAAAATAATAATAGAGGTGATCATAAGCGCATAGCCAGGAACCACATAGGACATCCCAAGATAGCTGTAGCCATATGAAATTCCAAAGCAGTAACCTGCCAGAACAATTGCGAGGAAAATGTATAAAACACCCATTGCTATGTATCTGTATTTAACCTTTTTGTTTCTTTCATTTCTAATAGTTCCTAATCTGAACCTGTTTAAAAAATCCGTTTTAAGAAGTGATAAAAGATTATTTGTCATCCGTCGTCACCTCCATAAATATATCCTCCAGGGACTGATTCTTAACTACCTCTTCCATATTTCCTGAAGTAACAAGCTTACCATCCTTAATAATTGCAATCTTATTGCAAAGCTTCTGAGCCACCTCAAGCACATGAGTAGAAAAGAATATTGCGCTTCCCTGTCGACACATCTCCTTCATAATATTTTTTAAGTCAAGTGCAGCCTTAGGATCAAGTCCAACAAATGGTTCATCAAGAACCAAAAGCTTTGGCTCATGAACTAACGCAGAAATAATAGCCACCTTCTGCTTCATACCATGGGAATAAGACGAAATCAAATCGCCAAGATTCTCTGTAATTCCAAACAGATCTCCATAAGTTTTAATTCTTTCCTGTCTGACACTCTGTTCAATCCCGAATATATCTGCAACAAAATTAAGATACTGAATACCTGTAAGAAATTCATATATATCTGGATTATCTGGAATATATGCCGTTATACTCTTACATTCCATAGGCTCCTTTTTTACCGAATGTCCATCAATATAAATCTCTCCCTCAGTAAATTCTAACACTCCCACTACCGATTTGATAGTAGTACTCTTACCTGCACCATTGTGCCCAATAAAGCCATAAATGTCTCCAGCCTCCACCGTAATGCTTAAATTATCAACCGCCTTTTTATTACCCTTGTAGGTCTTTGAAAAATTCTTGATTTCTAATATATTCATATAATCTCCTTTGATTAAGTTTTTATGATTATATTATACTCACTTCACCCAGACACGCTATGGATTTGCCGTTGATTTTTGTTTATAAAGTTAACTTGTGGTTGATTTAATAATAAACAACCTCGGCATTGCGCAAATTTCAAGCGTCATGCCAAGTAGATGCTTTTAACTCTGTCTTAATAGCCTCAGCTTTTGCAATAATCTCCTGCTGTTCAAAAATATTTACTGATAAAACTTGATTTTTGTTCTTTGAGCCTTTAATCTCTTGACCTATTTAAATTATACAGGAAGCTTTTCTGTATTTAAGAGGTGATACCCCATACATTTT
>OGFQ01000280.1_pt1 | contig 43154 bp, 59 predicted proteins | sample 1570961 | NCBI WGS metagenome assembly OGFQ01 (sample SAMEA2582022, study PRJEB24529) | metagenome | biome: Human gut stool | place: China | collected 2011
TCTAGTAATGTCAGTTTAGCCCCATCTATGTCGATATTATTTTCTAACTGTACTTTTAATTCTGCCTCCTTTTCACGTAAACTTTTACCTGAACGTTTACCTTTTGGTAATTGGTCCGTAGGTTCGAGTCTATAGGAACTTACCACTCTTTCCTTTCCAAGAGCATCTTTATAATGATACTCATACCTTTTCGTTTTGGGGTTATAGTATTCATCCGCCCTCAACGTTTTTCTTGTCGGTTTGTTCTTTTCAGATGTAGTTTTATTTGCCATATTCTCAGCCCTCCATTAAAAAGTGCCTCGAATGAATACTAAATAATAATATCACATTCAGGGCACCTTGTCGATATTTTATATCTGCTCTACTTTGCTTATAAATTCTTCAAATGATTGTCTTTTTATCTTTATAACACGACCAACCATTAGATGATATTTGCAATCATAATCTTCACGGATTATATCCCTTAATCTGTGCTGACCTATACCAAATAAATCCGATGTCTCCTTTATAGATAATAAAAGTTTATCTTTCATACAATCACCTCCAGTCTTGAGGTAATCATAATCTTTTTACCAGTAACCTACGTACGGAAAAATTAAGAGGGAATGCTATTCGCACACCCCCTTAACAAATACTGATATTTACTCTGCTTTGTTTGCCTTGTTATACTGTGCTGTGCTAATTCCAAGAATAACTCCAAGGAATGTGTCAACAGCTGTAATCGTACCAACAACCTGCTCACCATATGGGAGTCCCCAAATACCTGCAAGAGCAAAATATAAAGTACCAGCCGCTGGAAGCAAATACATTGCAATCCATTTCAGTGTGTCGTAAGTCTTGTCATTAAGTTTCATCATGTTCATCATGTTCATTGTGTTCATCCTCCTTATTTTGAATAAATTTATGTATTGGAAGTTTGTCGACTTCCTGCATAATTCTTTTAGCAGAGCCGTTACCTCCCAATTTTTCATATGGTTCAAAAAGATATACTTTCAAATTTTCATATTCATCCTGGGTAATATACCCTCTCTCGATGTATGACATACCGAGATACATAATCCTATCGTGTGCTAATCCAATAAGCATCTCCGTCTTTACATCTTTATTTTCTGTTCGTTTTGATAAATACGCCCATAATCCAGAAGACGCAAGTACCGAACTAAAAATTGTAATTATAATTTGAAACCAAGGTTCCATAATTCCTCCTTTTTATGCGGCTAATGAAGACTATTCATAATCTTTCCCTGTAATTTCCTTATACTCTTCTGCGGTAATCCAGCGACCAACTGCTAAGCGTACTCTACGCTCATCCCAGAGCTTATCGTCATAATAGTCTTTAACCTTTTTAAAGTTTTTACTATGTTCCATTTTTGTTCACTCCTTTCTAATTTACAGTTCTACATCCTGCATCATAGCTAAGAAGTCAATATTAGAAGACATTTTAGCCATAGCCAGTTCCGTAGCTGAGAACTGACGTAATACAAACCAGTATTCGCCATCCATCTCAGTAATCTGGACAAGATCCATATTTTCCATAACCATTTCATTTTCAGAAGTTTTTACTGTTACTTCTGACAATTTCCCTTCAAACATATCCGCTGTAAGCTTAGATGCTGAAATATAGTTATCACCATTTTTTCTAAGATTTTCAATGATAGTGCCATCAGACAGCACCATAGTATAAATTAAATCTTCCATATACTTATCCTTTCCTATAGATTACCCCGCCCACAAGTGGCGGAGATTTTTACTTAACCAATGATCCCATACGGACGAACCCCAAGAGAGCCCGAAGCGCCGTAGTAGTTCGCAGTGCCATAGCTGCTCACACCAGCGAAATAAGCCGCAGAAACGACGTTCTGTAGCCAATAAGTTTCTCTTGTCTTGATCATTCTTGGGTTAAGCTGCATAAGTGCCAGCTGTGAATTGCATACGCTGTATTTCGTAGGAATTGTTGTTCCGTCATTTGCTGGCTCGAAATAATGTGTGCCATATACCATAACCTCTGACATAAGCGCAACAGACTCATCGAACCATGCTCCTCCGGACGGCTTTTCGTTTGCAACTGCATTTACAAGATAAGTTCTATGAGTAAGGAGCATATCTCCAAATGCAGCTTTAAATTTCGCTTTTGCATTATCCAATCCTGTTTTATACATTACAGAGCCTACATAGCCGCCCTCTGTTGTATTAGTCGCATTCATCTGACCATTGTAAAGTGATGACGCCGGAACAATAACAAGATGATGCTTTGTGAAATCTATATCACCGCATCTAAGGAAGTAATCCATATCTGCAATAACCCAGGTCACACCGCCAATTACCCAATAATCTCCGATAAACAGGTCGTCAAAAGTTCCATTTTGAATAGCTGCCTTCTGGGCTGCTGTAACTGATGAGCCGAGGTTCTTTCCTCTATATACATTGCGATGATTAATCGCTGATACAAGCCCGGCAAACTCTACTGCTGCATTTGCTGCTGTCATTTTCTTTGTTCCGCCAGTACCATCTTTAATAATTACGTCTCCGCTATCAAATCTGGTTGCTGCGGAATAATCCGTTACTTTAGGCATTTTCTTTAATCCTCCTTAAAAAATAAAGAGCCTTAGATTTTTCTAAAGCCCTTTGTAGTCACTGTCTAACAGTGCATGATCTGCTACATATCCTAATCTGCTGATAACACTTCTTATAAAAGTATCTAAATAAGATACCTGCTGTCGTAATGATACAACTTCACTCTCATCAGCAAATATTATACGTCCCTGTATTTCTCTTCCGCTTGAATCGCAGATATTCTGTCCAGATGAGTCATAAATCGGTTGTAATACTGAATGTTCATTAGCAAGCTGTGAACCAAATTTACCAACATCTGCTCCAAGAATTTCTTCATATGCTGCCTGTGCTAAAGATGCTGAGTTCGCTGCCGCTGTTTCAGACTTTTTAGCATTTGTTGCTGATGCTGATGCGTTAGAAGCCGACGATGCCGCAGCATTCTTCGATGAAGCGGCTGAATCAGCATAGCTTTTCGCATTCACTGCACTCGTATTAGCTGCATTTGCAGAGCTAGCCGCACCTGAAGCCGATGATGCCGCTGCGTTTGCTCTTGAATTTGCTGTGCTAGCATATCCAGATGCTTGACTTGCTGAGCTTGCTGCTTTTGCCGCTGCATCTACAGCCTGTTCGGCATATTGTTTAGCTGTAAGATACTCTGTCGTGGATCTTATGCTTTGTTCCTGTACTGGATTAAAATCAATCTGTACTGCGATAGCCCCACTAGATACAATCTTATTATTCAACTCAATCTCAACAATAGGATTTATTTCTCCTGCCAGTGCGGTCATTTGCTTTGTAACTTCAAAGTAAACCGTATGCATAGCAGAATCCCACCCTAATGCAGGATTATATACAAAATTACCGTCAACCTTACCACATCTTATATTAACTGTTGCGCCAGTAGGTATCGTATATTCAAGTCCGTCATTATACAGCTTAACTGCGATAATTGGTAATCCCTGGTCATACTGTACAAGATGAACCGGACGCACAATCTGACGAGCAGTCATATCAGCATAAGTATGATGTACGACTCTATTTGAATCTGGTGTATATACACCCATTTTTAATCACCTCCTAAATCAACGCCAGTCATCATTGATAAAAATTCAACATCAGAGCGAAGTTGTTCCTGCTCGGAATTATCTTGTATAACATCTTCACCTTTATCAGGCTTAGATACCTCATTATCAGCCTCGATTAATACGAGGTTCTTATCTTTAACTTCTGTAATATTTTCTTCCATAAAACCTCCTAATAATCATTCCAACCAGCGTCAATAAGAACGCCTCGTTCAAATTTGAGATATGCGTGTCCACTGCGCCATCTAGCAGCGGTTCCATCACTATTCATAGAATCAATCTGTACAAAATTCATAGTTCCGGTTATTCCTCCGCCATTTTCCCAAGATACATTCTTGAGTTTATAGTAATGCATATCAACGTTGCATCCTAAATTTATAGTATCGGCATCATAGGTTGTACCATTTGAATTATAGCCATTTCTTTCATATAAAAGTTTAACTAAATAATTTTGACCACTCTTAGGCTGTGCAGCCCATGTCATATAATCGCCATCTTCATCTAAGTCGAACACAAGACCTCTACGATTGTCATCGCCAGCCCAACTATTCGTACCTATTTCTCCTATGTACTCATCGGCATACTTATAATGAGACGCACCAGCATTAATATTGGCTTCTTTACTACCGGATTTACAATTAACCTGTTTAGCAGTTATATCCAAAGCATTTACATATGTTGTTGTAACTGTATCCTTAGTGATTTTGGTCACATTAGCCTTTGTCTGATACCCTTTCTTTTCAACATCCGACATAGTTGTATATTTATTATCATTCGTAAGTTCTGATACTTTAGTTGGAATAGACGGAGCGTCTGAAATATTTTCATAAGAAATCTGAACATCTTCCGACAATGTTATTCCGTCCCTATCAAGTCGAATAAGAATATTTCCATCTGCGTCTTTTATAAGCGCTGTACCATTTGAGTTGTTTCTTCCACCAAGAATTAAAGTGCCTCCATTTATGCGATTTGCACTCATAGTTCCAGTTTTAACGAAATCTGCTACAATCTGACCATCCTGTGTCATAGCTAAAGCAAATGGACCATTATATCCTGTTGAAGAATATCCCAATCCACCTTTATTCCAACGCCATACCTTCTTCGCAGTAGCAATGTCATCCGTATCCATAATGAGAATTTCATCCGGATACTTTCCACCAGTACTGCTATGCATAATCACAAATCCACCAAGACCGCCACTAATTAACTGCGTAGCGTTCTCAATAGCCTGTTGCATAAATGTTTTGGTAATGGTATCGGAAATTGCCTGCTTTTGATCAGAAATAGTTGATGCGAGATTTGTTCTTGATTCGCCAAGTTCAATTGACACATACTTATTACTAATTGCGTCATATATAGTTTTTATACACTTTGCTGTAGCGCTAACATTTAACTCTGAAAATTCAACACCTACTGTATCACAAAGATGCACATCTTCCAAAAGTGCATATTTAGCATACTCAGAAGATTGTGATAGCTGTGCAAATGATACAGTCAATGATACAGCTGGTACTCCTATATTGTTTGCTTTCATATAAGAATTAGCTCTTGTTCTAAGCTGCTCTTGACTTGGTTTTTCCTGCCATTCCTGCGATAAATCCAGTGGATAAATCCTTGTAAAGTTATATGTACCAGATGCTTTTACAATCTTCTCATTTAACTGCACAAGACCTTCCTGCTCAGAATACCAGAACGGATAAACGCCTGTATAGACAGAACTGCAATTCTCTTCCTGTTTCAAATCAGTAAGATTCTTACCATATCTAATGCTAACGCCTCTATCCGCGCCTCTTTTATTCCAAAGTTTTACGTTGAACTTATCGAACTCATACTCTCCTCCATACACATCAAGGATTGAACCATCAACACCTCCAAGTAGTGAACGCATACTCGATGGTTTGAGAACTGTCATATTTGCAGTTGTAATTTTGTCCGTTGAAAATGAAAACGGACAATCAACCGCTGATGCGGATTTCATATTAATAAATGCATTTTGAACTGTATCGGCTGCAAATGCTGATACTGGGTATCCAGACATATCGTAACTTATATGTTCTGCATTTATTGTAACAATTCCATTAATTGGCTTTGTGATTGCATAGATTCGGAATGGTTGTGGGTCAGAATAAGGATTTGGCTTTGCCATAATGATACGCCTAAGCTGTAATTCCTTATATCTGATACCTGTGACAGGATATTCCATTTCAAGTTCGAACTCACCATTTCTTTCTTCAGTAACTTCGCAAGTAATAGCATCACTTAATGCACCTAATCCATTCGTTGTGAATGACATTTCTGTAGACTCATGAAGAGTAATCATAGTGTCCACCATTTAGGTATCACCTCCACACTTGTTATTCCACCAGAAAAAGAAATTTCGTTTTCGCCTTTTATAAGCTTCGGAAATCCGTTGCTCAACGTTACAAGTGAATTGCAATTTGTAGTACCTTTATAAGCATCCTGTAATTCACTATCAATAGTCAGATACGAGCTAATGTTCGAAATAGTGATAACATAGTCACCAATTCTCAGATTGCCCTTTCCAGAACCGTTCACTTTTATAATAGGAAGCGATTTGAATCCTGTGGGATTTCTTAATTTGCTCGTTGTTCTAACAATTACTGGAATATCTCCAGATTTAAGAAAACGCTGAGGTTTACAATCAAATGCGACTGTAATACGCCCAGCGTGCTGTAATATGTTTTCAATTGTTCCGCCACTCTTATAAGCAGCAAGTCGATAATATTCCGGCTCATATGAATCTTCCAACTTAGCATATCCAGATGCGGAATTAAGCCACTCCGAAATAAAATTTGCCATAATTGTAAAATCCTTATTTTCAGCACCAATAGCTATGTCATAACTTCTTGATACGTTCTTATATGACCCTTTATCGACATAAATATCCCCGTTTCTTCCAGGAATATGTGTAACTTCATAGTCCTTTTCCGGAGTTTCATATCCAGGCGGATGCTCCACTTGGATAGCGAATTCTTCTGATGAAACACCATTGTAAATAATTACGCCCATGAAGCATCCCTCCTTTCAACTTGTCTCTGAATAATGTTTGATACTTCTTCAGCAATCTCTTTAGGATTACTTCCTGTGATATTAAATGTATTTTCGAATGAATTTCCGCCATTAAAGTTTCCAACTGCATCCGAAATCTTATCCAATACACTAGAGTTATCAGTTGCTTTACTTCTTACTTCATTAATACGACTACCAGTTCTATTGGCAATATCTAATGAACCAGATAATGAATATCCATCAACGCTCTTCATCATACTAAACAACTGATTAGCACCATTTTGAATATTTGACAGATCCATCACCGGTCTTATAGTTGGTTCCGAATCGATATCCGAATCAACCAAATCTGCAATAGTTGAAAGTGTGTCAGACATTGCTCCGACGGCACCTTTTCCCATATCAACAGTAGCATCTGATACTTTTCCGGCATAGGCTTTAACACCATTGATAAATCCCTCATCAGTATACCTACCAATTTCAGCAAATACTCTTGATGGTGAATGAATGCCAAGAAAGTTCTTTACTCCATTTACAGCGCTTTTAGCCGCATTAATTGCTGAATTAGCCAAATCAGATGCTTTATCTGTAATACCACTGATAAGTCCACTAATAAGATGTTTACCGATACTTTTAAAGGAATCAATTTTATCTTCAATAACCTGTTTCGCATTCGATATCAAATCTCGTACGGTTTCTTTGAGATGAGACCGTTTATCTTTAATACCTTGAATAAGTCCTGAATTCATTATTTTGGATCCTACGGCTTTAATGTCAACAATTCCCCCTGTAAGTACAAGAACCGCTGCTCTCAACAATGCTAAAAATAAATTTCTTATATCATTTGCTAATCTTGCTGAATTATTGTCAATAGCACTTGTTATTCCCTCAATAAAGCTCAACAACAAATTAACGCCAGATTGAATCACATCTGGTAATTTTTGAGCTATTCCGTTGATAAAGTTCAGCACAATATCTATAGCAGTTTGAACCACCATTCCGATATTATCTGCAATTCCTTGTAGACATGCAATCAGAATATCGAACACAGCCTGTACAATTTCTGGCGTATGCTCAGCCAAAGTTTGAAGAGTTGTAACCAACAATGTTACGAGAACTTCGACCAGTTGTGGTACCACATTTGATATCGCCGTCAGACAAGCCGTAATAATAATGACCAGCGACTCTAAAATTTGTGGCGCTGCTCCTGCTAATGCAACGCAGAACTGAGCAATTCCCTCTGCCAATTTGATCAATACTGCCGGAATCAAATCTGCCACGCCTGTAATGATGACTGCCAATGCTGCTACAAGTGCTGTCGCTCCTGCTGTTCCAGCTACTGCTATCGCAGTAAGTCCAATAGCAAGTGCCTGTAGTCCAAGTCCAGCAGCTAATAAACCTGCTCCTGTCGCAGCAACTCCGACACCTATAAGTGTAAATGCCCCTGCTAACGCTAAAATACTTGGAATAATCGGTGATAATACAGCACCAGCTACACCTATAATTGCAAATGCTCCTGCTAAAGAAACCAAACCTTTGGCTATTGCTTCCCAACTCATAGCACCTAGTATACTCAGAACTGGCGCCAGCACCGCTAACGAAGCACTTGCGATGAGTAATGCCGCTGAACCAGCTAATGTTCCGTTCATAAGATTTAACGCTATCGATAATTCCGCTAACGCTCCGCCCATAGTAACAAGACCTTTACCAATCTCTTCCCATGTGAAATTTCCCATTGTACTTAGAACATTTGACAATATCGTAAGTGCTCCGGCAACGGCAATAAGACCAACACCTGTTGATACCATATTTTTAGGCATTAAATTGACAGCTAATGTAATCTCTGCTAATGCTCCTGCCATAACGGTCAGTCCTCTGCCAATTTCATCCCACTGCATAGAACCGAAATCCTCTACAGCTGATGCCATAATTTTCATCGCGCCTGCAATAGCGATTAAAGCAATACCAGTAGATACAACATGTTTGGCATTACCTGTAAGATTTGTAAATGCCGCAATCTCTGTGAGTAATATACCGATACTTGTAAGACCTTTTCCAATCTCACTCCACTGCATAGAACCAAAATCTTTGCAAGCGGATGCTAATACTTTTATAGCAGCTGATAGCACAAGAATTCCCGTTGCTGTTGATACTGCTTTTCCACTAAATTTAGCCGTATTCAAGAATAAAGCTATTTCTGCCATTAGGACACCTACTCCAGTAAGTCCCTTGCCAAGTTCTCCCCAACTAAGTTGTGATATATCTTTGCAAGCGGATGCTAATATCTTAACAGCTGTTGCCAGGAATATAAGATTGAACGCCCCTTTTGCAATTGTCTTTTCATCTTTTGAAATAACTTTTGCAACTCCTGCTAATACACCAGAAATTACTGTAATACCGGTAAGTCCTTTCGCTATCTCATTCCAACTCAAAGATGCAATCTTTTTCAATGCTGATGCAAGAATTAACACCGAAACTGATAATCCCAGCATAATTGTAATGGTCTTTGTTGCTTTCTTAAGATCACCGCTTATCTTTGTAAAGATAGTCATAGATGCCATAAGTTCTGCAAATAATCCAGTCATAGCTGTAATAGCCAAAGCCAATTTGGTAGAATCAATAAGTGAAAGCACTACTATAGCTCCAGTAAGAATTGCAATCGCACTGGCAATCTTAATCAAAGTTCCTGCTTTCAATTGTGTTTGATATGCTTTAAAGCAACCTCTAACGCTGTCAAGAATATCTTTAATCTGTTTTGTAAAATTCCTAGTATCCTCAGCGGCTTTTCCTAAACCTTTTATAAATTTGGTTATTCCAATGGCTATACCGCCTAAAGCTCCAGTATTGATTACGTCCAATATACCTGAAAAATCTATATCACTGATATCTTCTACAAATCCACTTGCAAGGGTTTTCATTGCTTTTGCAATACCAGTTCCAATAGTTTTAACTCCATCCCATAATGCCTGAAGTGCTTGTAAAAACTTAGAATTTTCAAGTGCTTTACCCATTGCACCAATTGCAATTTCAACACCACTTCGCATTCCATCAGCAGCTTCTCCAACTTCTGACATTCTTGTATGTACTCTTTCCAGAACAGAATGAATAACTGCAAATCCGCCGGTATCATACTTCTGCTTTATAGCATTTGCGAATCTTGTGACTGCGTCAACAGCTTTGTCAATTAAATCTGTTGCTACTGCCACACCTGTTTTTATATATTTAATCACGGTCTGTATAGCGACATTGAATATATCTGTTTTCTTGATAGTTTCATCAAGTTTCACAAGCCAATCTCCGAAGCGTGCTGTTACCGATAAAATAGAACTTGCTAAGTCACCAGTCCCTCCTAATAGAGAACCAACGCCTTTTGCAACCGCTACGAATGCTTGTTTAACAATGTCAATTACTGCAAACAAACCTTTGAATGTTCTTTTCAAATTTTCTGAATTTGTATCGCTGAGTTTCAGATGCGCTGTCAGATTTCTTAACGCATCTGTAATGTTGTACAGTTGTTGTGCCGTCATTGGTGGGAAGATTTCGCGGAATGCTTCTTTCACAGGCTTAATAATACTAAGCACTCCCTCAAAAGCATTTCTAGCCGCTTCTATAAGTGCTGTTCTTCCTCCCAAATCTTTCCAGCCCTGCAACATACTATTTCTGGCATCTGCCGATGAATTTATAATTGCACTGAATGCATCACTCATCTCTGTGAGTAATTCTTTCGCTTCTTCAAAGTCACCAACGATAATTTCCCAACTCTGAGTCCAGCCAGACTGCGCAGCTTCTTTTAATGTATCAAATAACTGAGTAAATGTCTTTACTTTCGTAGCGGCATCATTTGCTGTCTGACCCATTTTGATTATTGATGCTATCTGTTCATCGGTGTAGCCCATTGTTCTAAGCTGTTCTTCATTTAAGTCACCTGTGAACTTAGATAATGTCTCAGTTAAAATGTCAGATGTCAGCCAGCCTTTCTGTAAAGTTTCTCTGAATGACCCTTCATCTTTAATCATGTCATCAATAGCTATTCCGTGAACTCTTGCTGTTTCTTTTAAAGCATCCTGGAATACCTGACCACCCATACCGGCATTTACAACAGAGTTCCAGTCTTGTAATTTTACTGTTCCTGCTGCTAATGCCTGTGATAACTGATACATCGCTGTACTTGCCTGCTGTGAATTTGAACCTGATACAGCGGCAAGGTTGGCAATACCTTTAATTGCTGAAACAGAGGTATCCAAATCAACACCCGCCGCTGTAAAGGTACCAATATTACGTGTCATCTCCGTAAAATTATAAATGGTCATATCTGCATAGTGGTTTAACTCATCTAATGCATTATTAACCTGGTCAAGGGTGGTTCCCTTTGATGAAGTATTTGCTAAGATTGTCTGAACTGCATTAATCTGCGTTTCATATTCTTGAAATCCTGTTTTGATTGGATCGATAGTTAGTGCCGATACAATACTTTTACCTGCATTTACTGCCGAATTTGTAATATTTGCCAATGCCGTAATAGCCATAACCTCTAATGCTGAGAATTTAGCATTAACGGTTTCAACAGCATTTGATAATCCAGAAAGATTTATCTTACCAGAGGCTTTTTCAACACTTTCAAGTCCTTTTGTTGCTCCATCCATATTCAAGCTCTTTTTAAGTTTGTCTATAGAAGATAAGCTTGTCTGAATATTATTTTCAAACTGCTTATTGTCAAATCGCATTTCAACGACTCTTTGATCAACAGTTGTACTCATAGACTTGTAACCTCCTTCCACGCTGACTTGACAATTTCGTCAAAAATAGGCTGAATAGCAGGATTGATATAATCTCGCCCCTGTACCCAGCCTCCGTTACGAGTTCCATGTCCATACTGCAAGATAATTGCAATTGGAACTCCATTTTGAATATTTGTATTATAAAATCTAATAGATACTGAACACTTCTCCTGCTTGATTTCGTAATTCCACGAATTTGCAGTTTTTCCAGTATTTCTCGGCGTAGCAGACGCAAGGGCTGCCACACCTTGACGACCATACTTATCAAGGTCGCCTATTTGTGCTACTTCTTTCACTCTTTCCAGATATCTGGTAAGCTTGTGGAAGTCACCCTTTTGTCTGAAACTGATCATCTATACCTCTTTATCTAACTCTTAATAATGTTCCAGGATATATTAGATTAGGATTCTCAATATTATTGAGTTCTGCTATCTTCTGATAGGTTGTATCGTATTTAGCAGCAATGTCTGAAAGAGTATCCCCCGATTCTACAGTATAATAGTCAGTGTCAGTTCCTACACCATTAATGATATCCTGTACTTCCTGCCATCTATCATCAAGAACTACACGACGAATATATCCGTCACCATATTTTCCGTCCTTTGTTTCTTTGGCAAGTTCTTCTGCTGATGCAAACTCTATATGGTTGATGAAATCCTGCACTTCATTATATCTATCACCAAGTGCCTCTCTTCTCTCGTCAAGAACGCCAAATTCATCATTCTTAACTCTTACAGCCAATTCCAACGTCGAGCCATCTATCGATATGCTTTCGTCAGTATTATTTTCATCAGCGGAATCTTCTTCTGAATCCTGTATATGTACCCCGGCTAATTTATCCCAATCAGACTCATCACCATAGAATTTATCCAGATCGAGATTGCCATCATATCCGCTAATCTGACCAACTGAACTATACTGTCTAATAGCACACGCATAAGCCCCCTCATTCCAAGGTGTCTCCTGGTATCCAGTTGGTGTGTAATCTGGATACTGCGCAATCCATAATCCGTAATCACCAATACCGTCAATTCTTTCCATAGCACTCTTCTGAATATAGACAAGTGGTTTTACACCAGTCTTAGAGAATACATAATCACAGAATCCTTTAACCCAATCGAAATCGTTCTTACCAAATGTTGGATTATCCTGTCCTTCCCAATCAAGACAAAGAATAGCTTCACCGACGCGATTTCCAACAACATCAAGGAAATGGTTTGCCTCTGCAACATAATCGCCTCCCTCGGCATAGTGATAACATCCGACAAGCTTTCCATTTTCTTTTGCCTGCTGATACTGTCTAACAAAATCTTTGCTGACAAATCCAGTACCCTGAGTAGCTTTCATAATTACAAAATCAGCGGCAACAGCAGATAAATCAATACCTTCCTGCCAACCGCTGATATCAATACCATTAAGTCCCATAGTATTTCCTCCTATCCTTTTGAATGAAATCTCTTTCTATTTGCAGCATTTATTGCAGCGTGCTGACGATATAGTTCCTGCTGACTCATTTTCTTTTTAGGTTGATTCTTCTCATTGAATACCCTTATCAAAGTAAGCAATCTGTTCAAATGCCATTTCTGACATTCCATAGGAATATTGAAACTAATCATCCAGTAATAAATAAGTTCCGCTGTAATCTGCTCTCGATTTGTTGTTACTTTCTTTTTTGTTTCAGTGAACCAAGTAGCAGTCATTGGTAACGCAATATACCTGTTCACTTCTTCTATGTTTGCTATTGTTAAATAGTTGTAGCAATCGTCTGGTACATTCTGCGTAATGGTCATACATCGCACATAGTCAATAATTTCCGCAGTGGTTTTCTCTTTTTTATTTATAAAAGGCTTATTCCACTTAGCTTCCCATTTAGCAACTGAAACCAAAGAATGCTCTAACTGTATTTTTTGTTCCTTTGTATGGATGAACTGTTCATTCTTTTCATCCCATAATTCAACTGAAGGTATTACAATATTAAGCATCTGTACACCTCCCAAATGAATTTACTGTGCCGTTCCCGAAACAACTGTTAAATTCTTATTCTCTGCTGCCGACTGTGCTGCGTCATCCTTAATCTGTGGAATGATTGCATTAATGAAATCAGAAGCAGCATTAACATCTCCAGATAAGAATAATCTCTGAAACAGCACGTCATATGCCGGTGATTCTGTGAACGCTTTACTGATTTCTTCCCCTTTTTCAAGTCTTCTTCCATCTGCCGACTTGATGCCGTATGCAGATAAAATAATTTTCTTAAATGAAGCCATAATTTCCGGAACATTCTTAGCATTTACAATTCCCATGAGATACTCTGCGAGACCACCAGGCATACTTACCTCTAACTCCGTAATCTCTGTTTTGCTAAGGTTGAAATAATGGTCTTCTGTTCTTTCTGTTCCATTGAAATCAACATAAGTAATAGTTTCTTTATGCATTTTGAATTTCTCCTTTCAAATAAAAAGCGACGCCAGCCGAACTGAATACGTCACATAGACTGAATATTTAATTAACCTTCTGTTGTCATCATGGAAATGATTTCGTCAGGCATTGGAAGTCTTGGCTCAGTTGATCCAGAACTATCTGTTCCATAAAGAATACCTTCCAGCTTCTGAAGCTTTGTGGCATCTACCTTTGTTGAATCGAATGTCATTGTTGCTGTTGCTTTAAGCTTCTTGCCCTTAACAGCCGCAGTAACTTTAACAGGTGTCGCACTGTATTCCCAGGACATAGCCAATGGCTCTGGACTCTCATTTACAGATGAATTTTGTTTCTCTGATGGAGAAGCAAGACAACCCCATACTAAGTGAAGCTTATAGCCATGGTCATTTGACTCTGTATCATTTCCGAGAATAGTCTTATATGCAAGACCGAACTTCTTACGGTTCTGCTGACCTGCATATACTCCCGGTGCAACCTCTACAGAACCATCACATTCTGCAAACTCATCCGGAGCCATGTATGCTTCGATAGTTCCTCCAGCTGTTTCAGCAGACATAAGATTGAGATACTCGATGTTATCTGCATAAATCTTATTTGACTCTGCTCCTCCAGGACTGTCTGTAATAGAACTTACACCATTCCAAGCAACACCCTTTGTGTAGCCATTTGTCTGAAATGGGTAAAGAGCGACTTCACTGACACCAGTTTCAAACAATCGCTCACCTTCATTATCCCATGTAAGTTTTGACATGTTGATTTCCTCCTAATAATAAATTTCATATACTGTATGATTCAAATTATCCTTGGTATAGGCTGTATTGAACCTGCACATTGGTAACTCAGATACTTTGTCTACTATGTCGCTATCCGGATTACTATCTATAACTGTCACCGAATAACGATTTGAAGACAAATAAACCCTGTCATCGGCGTGCCTCTTATCTTTTCCATTAAGGGCATACACAATGGCAGGGTATTTCATACTAACAGATGCTGGCGGCTGAAAATAAGCTCGACATTCTTTTCCTCTCTCTGGGCAATCTAATATGCCGCAAAGAATACTATGCAGTTTAAGTCGTCTGCTCATTATAAACACCTCCAACTGTCAGAATTAATCGTGGATACTGAACTTCTACGCTCGTAATTTTCCACTTAGCTCCCATAAATACGATATATCGCATATTCTGGAAATTCTCATAAGCAAACGGGTCAGCAATAATACTAAACTCATTTGAAATATTAAGGTTATCATTAAGTGATGTTCCAGTTTCGTGCTGAGCCTTACTCCTATTAACATCACCATAATGATTATGCTCTACAATATGGTCTTTCCATACACCGGGAGCTGTTTCTTCTGATACGGAATAACCAATTGCTCCAAAAAATTTACTCATTTTGAAATTTCCTTTCTAAGATTTATCTTAGCCTGCTAAGTCGCCAGTCTGCTGACCCTTAGTATCTGTGACATCTTCCTCAATAGCAATTGCTGAGTAGACTCTTGTAAGAGCTCCAGAGCAGCGTGTCTCAAGAAGTGATTTCTCCTGGTTGAAGTCGATATCGAACTGAGTGAAGTGTGTGATTTCTCCACCCTTTGTTGCTCCGAGAGAATAATCCTGAAGATTTACGACAAGAGCGATAAGCTTCTTTGTCTTTCCATCTGAAGTCTTTCTTGTCTTGTTAGCGAACTGCTCGGCTGTATTGATGCTGCCAACATTTAACGCTGTAGCAAGCTCAGCCTTAGAAGAGTAGATTCTTCTACCGTTCAAATCTCTTGCAAGAAGCATTACATTTGCCATATGCAGTGTGCAGTATAAGTCTGGTGTACCAGTTCCCTTATAGTTCTCTCTTGCATAGAGTAATGTCTGTACCATTGCTTCAGCGTATACATAGTTATCACCGAAGTTTGCTCCTGTATTTGTTCCCTGAAGCTCAGCCTTCATAGTTGTAATATCGAGATCGGTATGAATTGTGTAAAGGTCGTCATCAAGCCAGATTGGTCTGATATGCTCTGGGAAGATTTTATCCTCTGCACCATCATCACGACCGTCACCAATCATAATTGCCTTAGCAAGCTCCTCGTTAAGGCTCATACGATCAATGCTGTACAGATATGCAACATAATCGAAATCAGTGATGTCAACAATGTCATCTCTGTTAAGTGCATTCCTTACATAAATAGTCTGTGGGTCTGTTGTTCTTCTTACAAGATTGAAGTTTCCTGCTAACTTCTTCTGCTTTCCTTTCTGGTAGCCATGAGCTTTAAGAGTGTCAATATTTCTGATATCAGCCTGTGTTGTTCTGATTCTTGACATAGGTGACTTATGTACCTTAGAAATAACAGTGCTAATCCAGCCCTGATCATTAGTAATAAGTTCCGGTGCACCAGGTCTTACCTCTGCATATTCTGGGAAAAGCTTAGAAAGATCTCCTGTTGCAACACCACTGCTAGTTGCATCATGCTGAAGTGCATTCTCCTCTGCATACATCTGTAATGCATTCTTAAAAGTACCAACAGTTCTCATCTTTGCTGTCTCAAGGATAGCCACCTGGTCAGCATGAGAAAGTGTGTTATCCTGTGCCTGTACACCATTCTCAAATACGTTATGTTTCATCTCTTCTTTTCCTCCTTCATTATCATCTGAGTCGTCATTGTTTTTGTTATCTTCCATGATTGTTCCGATAACTGCATATACAGCAGTTTTCTGCTTTTCTGTAAGTGATTTAAAGACATCTTCTACAGTCTCATCATCTTCTGACTTTTCTTTTTTCTTATCTTCCGAATCCTTAGTTTTCTCTTCATCATCCTGTTTGTCATCGGAGTGCATAAACACTGTTACACCCTCGTCATAGCAAACAATTATTCCAGAACCATCCTCTCCATGAGCAATTACATCATCAATAAAAGCTCCAGGATTAGCCCCAGCAATTACAAGACTAACTTCTCTGATTAATCCATGAATTACATCAGAACCTTTCTGCATTAACTGGTTTGCAAAGATTGACAATGACCTCACATCGCCATGCTGCACCAGTTCTTTTGCAGTTTTACCTTTTTCCGTATCGTTAAATTCACAATACGCATATACACCATCTTCGCGATTTTCAAGATGTGCTAATCCAAGTACATCATCAACATCATGGTTGTGATTCCAAACAAGTGGAACTGTTTCTCCATTCTGTGACTTGAACGCATCTTTTTTAATTACACGACCATCGGTGCAAGTGAGATTATTTCGTGTGGCATAGCCACCAAAATCATACTTCATTTTGAATTTCTCCTCCTATATCTTGATTTTCATCATCTGTCTGATTTGCTATTCCAGAGTCAGATTGTGATATGTTACTATTTCTCAATTCGTCTGCCTTAGGGTCATCAGATGGTTTCCATCCAATTACCTGACGCATTTCATTAGATGATGCTACTTCATTTCTTGTAAACTTATCCGTTATCTCAGCAATTTCACTGATTGGTACAAGTTTAAATGGGTCTCTAAAGAACTTAATTGACTTGTTCTTTGTACGAGCTGTCTTTGTAAGGAACTTACGTTTCATTTCGTCAACAATTGCTGACAAAATTGGTTCTATTGTCCTATTGTAGTAATTAAGCATTGTCTTCTCGTCAGCTGTTCCATCTAATATGCTCTGAGTGATACCTAACTGGCTATATAGCATACTCGTCAAATATTCAATCTGCTTCATCAGATTATTCTCAACTGAACGATTTAACTGTGTAACATGCTCTGTTCCATCAATATACGCAATTCCATACTTTGAGCCAGATAACTGTTCTTCTATATCTTTCCTTCGAAGTTCAGCCTGCTTTCTTCTTGCATCTGATTTGATAACATATGGTAGCTGGATAATTAAATCCAATTTTCCGGAACTGCTCTGTTCATCAACAGCATCCAAAAGATTCAACTTTCGAACCAATCTCTGCATTGTAGAATTCGGTTCATTAATAACGGCATAAAGCGGATTTTCAATAATTGCTACGTTTCTCTTTGGCATAGTAATTGTCTGTCTTACACCTGTCTGTTCGTTATATACCTCCAGCTTTACATGCTGTGGATACCAATCAACTACTTTTCCTACTCGCATTGACGTTATATCAAATCCGTTAGATATATCTGGGTCAATTGTGGTATCAATAGGTACTATCGCCACAACACCTTCATCCATCATTGACATAACTACATCCTGTATGAATGCTCTTCCTGTCTGATCAAGATTTGCCTCTAATGATAAGCAATCATTAAGTCCAGATTTTATAACATTTAAAAACCGCCCTTCATCATCCAACTGAACATGCTGAATGTTAATGGCGGCTACATCTAAAGCTATTCGATTGTAAACAGAGGTCACGATAGAACGCTCATTTCCTCTTGTGAGCCTAAATCTATCTGGTCGATATGCATATCCTCCACCTATACCATACTGATAATTGGTAGTGGGGGCTCGATTCAGAAATGCATTCCAGGCGTGTTTCAGTCTGGAGCCAACTGTTAATTCCATTTTGAATTTTTCCTCCTTATTCAAACATATCTCGATTGAGCTTATATGCGACATAGGCATCCATCATAGCTGCCACTGCATCAATTTTCTGATCATATCTTTTCTTTAACAATTTACGGTTTCCGTTAGTATCCTCTAAAGTAATACAGTTTCCCATCGTAAATGTCATAAGCTCTTCATCGAACAGAAGCATCCTATCTTCTGACAATTTCTTTAATTCTCCAAGTGGAACTGATTCTGTCTTAGCTCCCTGGATTACTTTTTCTACACCAAATACACCATTTTCCTGTGTCCAACGTTCTACGAAATCTTTTGCGTTATATGGGTCGTACCCAAAACACCTTACATCGTAACCACTTTCAATAATGTAGTTATCCAAATCCTCATATACATCCATAATATCCAGAACAGTTCCTTCCATGACAATAAGACTACCTTCTTTAATGAACTCTTCATACTTCATTCTCATTGCAGGATGTAATTTCATTAATGTTCTCTGCGTTATGTAATTTCGTGTCTTTACACCAAATGCGCCATTAGATAATGGGAACAGAAACGTAAATGCACAGAAATCATCTCCCTGTGATAGATCTCCACCTAAAGAGCATGGCAACTGCCAAAAATCTCTTTTTCGATGTGGCAGAGTTTCTTCATATGTGAAGTAATACGTATAACCTTCCATCGGCAGACCAAATCGTTTTGCAAGTATATCATTTCTTGCTGCTGGGGCTTTCTCTGCTCTTTCAACATCAAGCTGATATGTTTCATAGCTGACCGTCTTTCCTAAGTTTGGATTAGCCTTCAACCACATATCTGGATTTGAAACTTCTTCGACAGAATCGAGTTTGTACCACCAGATAGAAACATGAGGGTTAATATATTCGCCTTTTAGGATGTCCTGCAATTCCATTTTGATTGTATCGCCAGCTCCGTTACGGACTGTACCTTCAGAGCTAATAGCAACAATCAAATAATCGTCTACCTTTGACGCACCCTGCTCAATAGCACCGATTACGTCTTCTCTGATATCTCCAGATAACCATTCATCAACAGTTGCAACCTTGAGCTGCAATCCCTGTAACTTATCTATCCTCATCGGACGAATTTCCAATAACGAACCGGTAAGAAAATTTTCTATTCCTTTCTTGGTCGATGCCAATTTAACTCTATTGGCTTTTGAACCACTGGTATTCATTATTGAACCATCTGTAAGGAATTTATAAAATGGTCCTCTCGAACGAGTAATAGCTGTACGAATAGGCGACAGAACTTCTTCTGCCTGTTTCATTGTTGGTGCAGTTGTAATTTGGTGTGTTGTTGTGATATCAACATTAAGAAAATAGTTTTGTAAGCAGGAACCATACATAGATTTTGCAGCGCCTCGTGCTACTATAAGGTACTGCTTGTTAATTAGCCTTTTTCGGATATGCTTTTTAACATAATGTCCGCCATGACCATCTTCTGACGGTTCATAGACACTTCTTTCAACAAAATAATACCAACCAAAAATTTGTTCAGACCATACTTTAAATGAATCAAGAAGATTCAGATCCGAACCATCGGTAAGCGTTAATTCATTTTCGCAGTATAAGATAAATCCTTCAACTGCTTTATCATCGTAATATACTCCAGGATTTGCAATAAGGTCATCAATACGGTTCATCTCCATAGAGATTTCCTTATTTACTGGTATCTCACCTCGAATAACGGCATCACGAAACATGCCGTAATATTTCGGGACGGCTGTGTTTGATAATGCCATATCTTACTCCTTATTTACCTCGCAATTCTTTAATGCTTAATGCGATACCAAGAGCAGAACCTGTTACCACCAGTACATCACCTGCTACTGATAATACATTCGTAACACATTCTCGTCCCTTAGATATCTTCGGCTCTTCAACTTCCGAAAATAATTTTTGGTATTGCTGCTCAAGTAACTCTCTGTTGATTCTGTCTCGCATTTCTTTATCAGACATATTCGATAAATCCATACTTTTTCGCTTAGATTTCGGTCGCGTTTCGCTTTCCATTGATTTTAACTGGCGAACCATAGACGAACTGGTGTCAACGATTTTTTTACTTCGTTCTAAATCTTCTCTAGCCCATCTATTAGGATCCGGATGACTTGTATCAATTCTGTTATCTTTTTTCTTTGCGAGATTATCTCTTATATCTCTGTCATATCGCTTTTTGCCCTGAGGTGTTAAAGAACCATCTTTGTTCTGATAACGGCGAACACCCCATCTCATACCTTTGATACCGTGGTGTTCTAATTCATTATTCATTTTGAATATTCACCTCCCTATCTCTTTACAAATGAAAAGAGACTATGTTTCCATAGTCCCTCATAGTAATCAAATATTTACTTTTTTAAAATCTGTTTTGCTAATTTTTCAGTTAAAACGATATCCGGATGTTTACGCATATATACCAAAATTGGTTCAAAAGTTTTGTCTGATAACATCTGACTACATAAGAAATATTCGTTATTTCCTGTTAATGATAAAACTGTTTTTACAAATGGTATGTGCTTTATGATATTGTAAGTTACACGTTTCATTTTCAGTCCTTCTTTCTCGGAATATTAATAATCGTAATAATTATTTAAAATTTCCGTGTTACTAAGATTAGATTTTGGATGCTTCTTTCTATATTCATTTACAATTTGTGTCTCTTTTTTCTTTGTCTGAGTATCAGAAACTTTTTTAATACCCATTACATAAGCCGCTCCAGCTGCAATCGCAGGTGCATAAGCCCTAGTCGATAAATCGGTCATTCCAATTTTGTAATTCTTTTCAATCTCCTGTTTTCCAACCTCACTGATTTTATCAACAGTAGCTTTATCTGCCATATTAAATCCTATCACAGGCTTACTACTTTTGTATCCGCTATATTTTTTATCGTTTATATCTATTATAGCATCATACCCTTTGCTTTTCAATTTATCATAAAAGCCTTTATTGATACTTGATGATGTTGGTAATTGATGATCTACAAGGGTTAAATTTAATGCATTATAGACATCAGCATCTATTTTACCTTTTGATAACTTTGTAGCCGCTTTAGATATGAGATCATTTTGCGATTTTAATGCATATCTATTTTTTGAAGACTCTAAGTGTTTGCTTAGCTGTTCTGCATATTGCTTGTCTCCGTTCACTAATTCACTCAATGCCCGAGTAGCTGATTTTTCAGATGCGACCTTTATAGTCTTATTAATTCCAATTTGAGTATCGTAAACTTTATTGGTTCCATATGATGATAAAGCCTTTCCATAGATGCCTTTATATTTAGCTTGATCCATTTTTGTTTGCGAAAAGTAGAAAGCATCCTCAATGCCTTTATTGCTATTCATTGATATATTATGAATTTTAGTGCCAGGTTTTATTATTTTGTCTACAGTTTTATCATAATGCTTGTATGCAACATATGCAGTTATAGCCGCTACTGTCATTCCAGAAATTGCTGCTATAGCTTTTTCTGTTTTGACTCGTTTATATGCAGCGATAGCAGCCTCTTCCTCTGTCATACCACTCTGCTTATACTGTTTTTCAAGTGTTAAACGTCTTTTACTCTTTTTTGTCTCATCATTAAGTTTACTCTTTATTTTCTCGTTTTTCACTTGCCTATTAGCATATTTTAACTTACTATTTGCTTTTGTAAAAGCCTCAGCATCTTTCTTTGAATATGTACGATTATATTGTGCAGATGCCTTTCGTGCTGAGGCTTTAGCTTTTTGTTTTTTTGTAACGGCGTCTTCAATGTCAACATTGTATCTTTTCTTCCCTGCATTTTTTAAAGAGCCATCTTTGTTTTGAAAACGACGAACACCCCATCTCATACCTTTAATTCCGTGGTGAGAAAGGGACGCATCGGATTCAGTCTGAGTTGCTGTTACCATCTTCCGTCACCTCCTGATTTTCAGCCATTGTTTTCAACCGCCACTCGTATTCGTTTACTTGGGTTTTATAGCATTCTAATACAGCAGAGCTCATCGGTGGATCGAACAATAATCGAACTTTTAATACCATATAGGATTTTACAAGCTGATAAATTCCACTATCCTGTATAAAATCTGTCCATACAGGAGTTTTATCTTCAATCATAAATCCATTATCAGGACCTACCCCAATCTGTGTCAAAATTGTGAATACAGAATTAATGTGTGTAATAATGTCTAAATCAAATGCGTCATACTCTTCTGACAAACCTAACATTTTTTTCACAGATGTTAATATACTGTCATTCATTCTCTCTGCTGCCATATAGTCACTCCTTTTCAGCTCGAGTAACCTGAATGAACTCAGCCATACAATAGCCATCTCCTACTTCTGTATGAACAGCATAGAAGCCATCAATAACTTCATCATTTTCAAGTTCCACTATTGTACCAACTGGAATTGTTGTAACAACATCCGATTCTTTAGTTGGTTCTTTTCTAACCCTCAACTGCCCACAGCTTTCAACAGTTCCAAGAATTTTAATCTCTTCATTCTTTGTGTTAGCATTTGACGATTCTACTAACTGTGCTGTCTGTGCTGTTTGATTTACTTTTTTTTCTTCGCTCATAAGTAACCTCCTTCTATTGTCTCCATGGACATGTGTCATTTTTTCTTCTCTCTACAGGTGCATGTGGTAATAAATTTGAATCTCCATAATGTATTGCGTTGTGGGTCGTCAATACTGTTAATATCAAATACTCGGGATTAAGCAGATTGTCAGTTCTATTAATGATATCTTCTGGTGTAATTGGATTCATATGATGGATCATAATATTTCTTTTAATTTCATATCCATCACATGCCAAATCGCATCCTTTATCTCTGATAATGATTTCGTTTCTAATTCTTCTCCACTCTTTTGACTTATAGAAAATCTGGTTCAAATATCTATCGAATCCAAATGTCTCTATTCCAACTGAGCCATCTAATTTTAAATATTCAAATCTTTCTTGAAATGTTTGCAAACGGATAAGCTCAGTATATGTTTTAATCATCCCACTCATATTCGTCGCTCTCCCTTTGTGTATCCTGTCCGCTGTATCCTCTGAAAGCCTCAAGAGCATTCTTATAAGTTTGCTCCGCTTGTTCTGCCGATTGAATACTCTTTGTCTTTGCTTCTGTCAATGCTACTTCCTGTCTTGTCTTTTCAAGCTCAAGCTGAGCCTGCATAGTTCCAAGCTTTAGATAATGACAAATTATCTGAGCTGGAGCTTTTCCAGACCTCATTAAATCTTCGGCACAATCAGTTGCAAGTGAAACGAGTTGCTTCTGTCTTGCTTCTGGTGTAGTAGCCGGTCTCATTCGTTGACTGGCAGTATTTGAAGATGGGTCTGGCTTAACTTTCCTCATAGTTACTGCCTCCTTTTCAATAATTCTATGTAACTTTGCATATAGTTCTGGCGGTGTTTAGAAGAGTTTACAGTAATTATTGCGATACCTTGTATATGAAAGGAGACAACCTTTAAAGATGAGCCAGCCACCGCTCTACAATAACCCTATAAACCCTTCTAAACACCGCCAGAATACTGGAATGTTCTCTCAAAAAATCCCTCTGGGGAAAAAACAAAGACCGCCGCGATATGGGTGGGGGTATGTTTTTTAGACACCCCCCCCCTATACCCTTAGACAGTCTGCGTATTTTTTAGTGTTTTCTTCACTTTCTTGTATATGTTTCTAAAATCGTATTTGATGATTTCGTCTATTGCTCTTTCGATCTCTTTGTCATTCTCTTCATCCGATAGCTCATCCGATGTCCTTGCGATGCGACCAAGATACGATGTCGAGTGATAGCCTTTCTCCTCGTCATATAGCATCCATTCGGTGAACTGATCGAACGGATCATAAGGGTTGTCAATTGTAGTCAATGCACACTTAGTTACATCCATTCTCTATGTTCACTCCTTTCCATTCAGATACTTAGATACAGTTGAAGTAGATACCCCTAAAGCTTCTGCTATTTCAGATGTACTGTAGCCAGATGCAGATAGAGCTGAAATTCTACCCTGTTTAGCTGTACTGAGTGATGTTGTGGCACGAGGAGTAGCCTTTTGTCTGACAACATCAATGTTAGTATTGTTTAGTATCTGTGTTAGCTTGTTCTCACTGATAGCACCAGCCTGTATAGCCTCCCATTCCTTATCAGTTATATCTATAGAAGTTCTCTTAGCTCCTACAGAATTGCGGGCTTTCGATAGAGCCTGCTGACTCGCCTTCTTAATTTCAGCCTTTGTCATATCTGGGTTGTCTCTTTTCTTAGATTGAACCTCTGCATTGGCAATAGTCTGGGCTTGTCTTTCACGAGGGGCGTTCATTAAAGCAACATTTAATTTTCCCATAAGGGAGTATACTTCAGACTGATAGGTTGCTTTTGCAGAAGCAGAATAGGCAATCTTTCCAGTATTAACCATTTCTCTTCTTGCTTGATTTGCTAAAGACTTCATAGAATTTGCATATTTTGCATACGCTTCTTCCTGTGGGGTGCCGGATGATAATTCTCTGGCATCCTTAACTTCAGCCATCTTTGTACTCTTCTGAGTACGAATTTTTATTTTTCCATCTTTGTCAGTGTATGTCTCTTTAACTTCTTTGTAACTGAGAGAACCATCTTCATTGATAGTAGGACTTCCTTTTCTCTTTAATACAGAAGTTTCAGATTTTGCTCTTGAGATAAGAGTAGACGCGCCTTCATGATAGTGACCATTTGAATCTGTTGTACCTTGGTATTTCTTCTTCAAAGTTGCAATGTCGTTATCAATTTCACTCTGCTTATAATCAAGCTTATGTTTTTGAGCATCAATAACAACCATACTATGACGAACAGCTTTTGCTAATTCTGGTTCAGTAGCACCCTTCAAAGTCATATCTGTAATAAGGTTAGAAATCTTACCCATTTCAGTCTGAGTATTCGTCATCCTTTGGTATGTTCTACCATTTCTGGTATAGTATTCTTTTCCTTTAGAATCTACTTTTACAGGTTTACTAGAATCTGGACCATATGCATCTTTTGTATCAAAATCCTCTAATCCTTTTAAAGAATGTGTAGAAGTAATTTTTACTTTGCTCTTTGAAGAATTACAAGGTATTACCATTACGGTATCACCATCAAAGTCAGCTCCGGACAATCTATCAGCATTCTTTTTATTAATACCAATGGCATCAGCCGGAGTATTACCAAGAACCCTCTTTCCTTCAGCTAACTTATTATTTACTTTCAAAATTGGTATCTCGAAAGTTCCTCCATGAGGATAACGAATTAAGGCAACTGTTTCACCATCTTTATAGTTTGGTGCATAAACCTCATTATCTTTAATGGTTGTCAATGGAAGTATTACCTGATATTTCTGTCTTGGCAATGCCGCTGCCTGCAAATGTACAGCAGCTGAATCACAATCATCAGCAAAGGATTTCAACAAAGTTTTCTTTACTGTAGGATTGGTTAATGAACAAATCTCATCAAATTCAGATTGCTTATCTGCCGTTGCTAGACCCAACTGCTTTTTAATAAGAGATAGACTCTGTTTTGATAAGAACTGAGATGGAAGTGTTTTACTCCATTCGCCCCAATCTCCTTCTTCGGCTCTCTTATTGATTAAAGACAAACTCTGTTTCTTTCCAGTTACGGGGTCTGTATACTTTCCTTTTGGGTCATCATAATAACTTTGACCACCATGTTCCTTTATCAAAGAACCAAAAGGATTATCCGGGTCATTCTTAATATCCTTAAGAACTTCCATTTTAGGAACTGATTTTGATTTATTGGTATTGAAAATAACATCAACTCCATCTGGCATATCATCAGAATAGACAGCCATTCCCTTTAGATATTTCTTTCCATCTACCATTATTCGAACCTGCGCGTAATGCGAATCGCCTAATGATAAATCCTGGACTCCTCTACGAAGTTCTATAACACCATCTTTGTTAATACCACCATCTTCTTTGTATCTGATAGCAAGTCGATTAGAATCCATACTAGAAGGGTATTCAAAGCCTTTTCTAAAAGATTCACCACCATCATAAGAAATATAGTCTTTTACAGAATGTACATCCTCATAATTATAAATATCCTTATGCTCTGTTCCAGGAGGACAGATTACTTTTATGTTTGTCTGTTTTCCAGGATTAGTAACCTGTGGAACTCCACCTCCATAAATCGGATAACCTTCCATTTCCAAAATATAAAGAGCCTGGTTAAGTTTCTCTTTCGATACTCCAAGTTCTCTTTCAACTCCGGTACCGACATCAATCATACCTTTTTCATCAATAAGTTTTCTAAGAACATCAGCAGTGGCTTTCGCCTGGTTCATTCTGGCTTCTGAATTTTCATTCAATAAAGACCTTACAGATGAGTCATTTGCAAATCCCATCTTGTCAGCGATTTCATTCAAACTGTAACCTTTTTCTCTAAGGTCTTTGGCTGTTGCAACCTGCACTGCTCTTCTTTCATCTTTAGCAAGACTCATTTGTGTTCTAAGCTGAGTTGTTGTAAGCCCCATAGTCTTAGCAATATCTGTTTCACTCATACCAGACTTTTTCAAAGACTGCACACGACTCAGAAAGTCTCCACTATGCTGATAAGGGTTATCTCCAGAACCCCATGGATATCGACCAGATCTTCTGGCAACACCGTAATGCATAAGCATATCATCTGAAATTTGAGATAATACTTTAGCTATTCGATTCATCGATTAACCCTCCTGTTCTTTTATTTTTCTTATAACCTTATCGAAGGTAATAATTTTATCCATAATTGGAACGATATCTTCTGCTGTTGGATTATGATACAGAACTTCGTTGTTCTGATAGATTCTTAATTCCATATCAATATCAGCAGGTTTTACTTTATATTCCAAACAAAAAAGAGCGGCATAAATCATAAGCTGCTCCATGTGTGCTGGAATTACGCCTGTCTTCAAATCATGAATTCTAAGTAATCCAGACCTGTATGAAATTGAGTCTGCTGTTCCAAAACAGTTTTCAGAATAAAATAATGTCTGCTCAGGTGTCATCTTATAACCAATGGCATCATTAACATACATATTCAAAGTCTTTTGTGATTTTGGTAATTTCTGTCCCAAAGAAATACACTGTGCAGCAAATGCATGTAGTACAGTCCCTTTCTGAGTAGCAAGAAATTTTGAATAGGCATCGGCAACTTTATCTTCGCTGTAATTAATCCAATGATATTTACTAGCTCCTAAGAAAGCGTGTTGCCCCTCAAGATTGGAATGATTGTTGAAGTTCATATAGCACTTCCTCCTTGTTCTCTGGACAAATAAAACGAGAAAAAGACATCCTGTTCATTTGATCCACATAATATTCTTGATTAGGCTGTTTATTAGCCGACGCGCTTTTTTTACATTCCAAAGAAGCCCACTTATCATTATAAAGAATTAGCAGGTCTGGAATACCTTGAATATAACTCGCATCATTCTTCATAACGATGCATCCAGGAAAAAGTTTCTTAAGCTCTTTAATTAAATTAGCCTGGAATTTGTTTTCTAACATTTTGTAAGCCCCTTTCGCAAATATCAAAAGAGAAAGTGAATGCTGTTAAAAATGCATATTTTACCTCTCTCCTCATAAAAGGGAATGTATTTTTCGCGCGCAAAAAAGAGCATAAAAAAAAGAAGAACCTAAGTAACAAGATTCTTCCTTAAAATTTACCAATCACATCTAAATACATTAGATTTACCAAAGAAGTGTCTTTCAGCTAAGAAATCTTTTAATGTTCCCGTATAGCATATTACATACTGATCAGAATTTGCTATTTCTAATATTTTTTCTATTTTAGCATTTCCGCAATAACTTCCAACCAATGGTAACCACTGCTCGAAATCACTTTGTTCTTTTCTTAATTTTGTACAATACTTCATAATAAATACCTCCATTAATTTAATGATTGTTTCTCATAATACAGCTTGCAAATTTAGCGTAAAAAAAACAGAGATACTTAACAATACCTCTGTCTCATGTATGTAATATACTTTTTAAGCTTCTTTCAAATATACTTCACCATTCTCTTTAACATTAACATAATATTCCCTTGCAGATAAAGTCTCTTGTAATGTTTTCCTAAGAGACTTTCGTATCGCCGACTCTTCTCCGTTATATAAAGAGTCCACTAATTCTCCAACTATTTTTTCATATTGTGACTTATCTTCTTTTTTTAACAGTCGCCCTTTGTAGTCGTTAAGAAACTTTTTCAAAGCACTAAAGCTGCTAAGAATCCTTTTTTCACATTTGTCAATATATGACGTTATTTCTTGCTCTACATATTTGATAAATTCAACATCATAATTTTGAGAGAAATAAGTCTCGAGTACACTACTCATGCCATACAATTGAATAGATAGTTCTAAGCTTTCTTTTATTTGGAATGCATTTGTCACCAATTCGTCTATACTCGATTTGCTATTTATTGTAGAATCTAGGTCACACAAATAAAATTCAATGTCCTTCATAGCAACTTTCTTTGCTTCTTGAAGACTTACTATTGTTGCAGCTCTCTGCTCATTATGTCCCATAATTGAAGAATAATTCTCATACGCATATTTGATAAAACTTACTTCTGATAGCAGTTCTGCTTTTTTATCTCCATATAAAAATTCTAGAATTTTATCCATACTTTGATTTATCATTTGTAATTCAGAATTTATCTGTTTTATAAAATATTGACTGGAGGCTATTGCCATTGCCGAGAACGCCCCTAACATAGCAGCTTCTATATTCATCGGATAAAGAGATGCCGTACCACCAATATGACCAGATGCATCTAACCATGTACCTGATACTCCGCCTTGCTTCAATGACATTAAAGTGTGGTCAATTCCATCTGGGAATCTGAGAATATATGCATTTGTCATTGTGCTACTAGCAACTGCTGTTGGTATATGCTGTAATGCAGCACTAATTTGTTTTTTCTGATTATTAGTCAGAGAAATTTTAGTAAACCCTCTATCAAAATTAATTTCCTGCTTTACTGGTTCTAGCTGAAAATCATTTTGTAATGTCAGCATTTGTATTGTATTATCACTTGATTCGTTCATTTCTGCTCCTCCATATATCCAGAATATCAATATGGAAACGCAAAATAAAAAGTGCGCCCCATTTGAGAGACGCACCGAAAAAGGCATCTCCCATTGTTGCCACACAATCTTGCTTTTCGTCTAAGGGTACAAGTAAAGAGAGATTACACTTTTTACCAAAGTCATTCCCTTAAACGTTTAGCAATATATGATTGTGTGGCTCTTAAATTATACCATAGCCGAAACTAAATTTAAAGTCGCTCCTTGAGCTGGAACTACCTTCTTGGACAAAAACCCAAAAATTTTTGCTAATTATATATATTTATTAAACTTTTTCTTCGCATTAAAGTTGAAAAAAAAGTGGGTTTTTGACCAAAGTTGGATATCCAAGAGCTCGAAACCCGCATAAATACTGGGTTTACAGGCATTCGGTCTATGGACAAAAACGTTTTAAAAAGTGGGCAGAAAACCCAAATTTTTGACCAAAGTTGGATATCCACTAAATATTTTTCGCACTTTTGCCCAAATTTTTCAGTCTCTGCCCGTTTTTATTTTCCCAAAAGTGGGCAGAAAATGACCAAAAATGATTAAATGGATATCCAAGAATTCAGCCAATTTTCATTAATTCACCCGGTATGTCTCAGCAAATTATGTTGCATTCTCAGCCCTCTTCTCAAAATTTCAGCCTTTGGCATACCATATTCAGTCGATAATTCATCTAAAATAGACTCCTCACCGTCCGACAAACGCAACCTATACTGCTTATTTTTCACTTCTCCGTCGTCTCTAGGCGGTCTTCCACGCTTATTCACCTGCAAATTTACCTCCAAATCTTAAAAATTTCTTCTGTGATACGGCATATTTCTGCGGAATATTGGAATATATGTATACTCTGCACGAACGTAAAAGTCCCTATGACATCGATAATCTGTTACCTTTATAGGCTTTCCAGGCTCAACGACTTTAGATAAGCTTCCGAAAAGTTCCCTTAATCGTTCTGCAAATTTCATCATAGCCTCCTTAACTCTTTCCCACACATCACATAATGTCTGAAAAATATCATCATATTCCATATCCATTATAAAGCCTCCTTTACATCATAAATACGACTTAATGACACTTTGGTGATTTTTCCATCTTTTTGAACCATTGCGTAACCTACGCTCAAAAATCCAGCTCCAATCTGCAATAATTCATAAGTATCAGTATTTAATTTACATTTGCTACAATCATCGACCACGTTACACATTTCCTGAGTAGCTAAACAAGCGGAACAGGTCGAGTGATCTGGTCTTACTTTACATATTTTCATATAGTTACCTCCAAATTTTACCTGTTTTACAGTCTTTTATAGCAATTCTTCCTTCAATATGAAATCCAGCCAACTCGCATATAGTAAATATAGTATTTAAAAGCTTGTGGAAACGTTCTTCATCTTCTGATGATGTTTTGTTTTCTACAGGTGTTTTCTCTACATTATTTATTGCACTATATGCAGTTGGGTCCGGATAACCTTCTGGATTTCTGTAACCGAACCCACTAATCATACGCATTTACTTCTCATGAATATTTTTGGCTTCTAATGAATTTACAAGAGCATCGATATCATACATAATACCTTTTTCTGTATATGCCTTTACGATGTTTTTAACAGCATTCATTTTAGTCTCGTACTCAAAACAATCACAAATTCTCGTTGTTATGGTGTAAATGCAAATAAATGCTGCAAATAGAAGTATAATGATAGGTATTAATTCGTTAATTGTCATAGGTATTTTCCTCCTCTTTTTCACATAATAGAATTCCGTTGTCGTTTCCTTTTGGTACTGTTATTTGCGGTGACTGTAAACTTTTTGCTATACTTTTCAAACTCATATCTATAGACTTTAGAGTTTTTAAAATATCAGTATCATACTTATCATGTGTCATACAGTTGTCTCCTTTCCGTTATTCCATAAATTTTTATCTGTTAAATCCCACTCAAGAGTTGCTCCGCATAATGGACACTTTTCATCAATCTTCTTAGCTGAGTGCTGTACCTCTCGCCCGCAAACGCAATATCCATAAATTACAGAACTGACATGAGACTTCCAGTAGTCTTTTACTATAACTGTCAAAATATCACTCCTTACCCATAAGACTTCCTCTATATTTCATAAAATCGTCAAGTTCTTTTTCTGTAGCTTTCCGCTTATTACATCCATCTACGCAAGTATCACAGGAAATCCAACTTGTAAGCATAGCCATATCGCATCCATCACACGGATCTGGCTTCTTATGAAATATCTTTCTTAACCACTTCGGCATTATACTTATCATTCCACGCCTCCAGTAATCAGCTCAGAATACGGAAGCTCTTCAATCCACTTGCAGAAGTTCCTCCATTCGTCCAGCTTATGATTCTTACGAGATTTATAAATATTTACCAGCACCTCATAATTCATCATAACGTTGCGCGTCTGGTTATAACTGCTCGGAAGAAGCTGAATTATCTGCCACCAAATATCCTTGTCATGATTCTCTAAAAAGCTCTGTCTGAAAAGATTCAAATACCCAATAGTTGTTTCAAGGCATGTTTCAGAAGCAATGTCCATATGTTCGTGAGAGAAATCCTCCAGTTTAAATTCCTTAGCTTGGATTTTATGCATGGTACTACAGCTGTTGGCAACAGTTCCGACTTTATATGTATCAAATTCTTTCCACCAATATAATGGTGCAGTAATTCTAACATACACAGGCATCATTCGCATAAATTTTCTGTGTTCTGTGCCTGCATAGGAGAGACACTGCATGAGTGAGTGGTCATTTTTGCCCAATTTAAACCACTCAGCTAAATCGGTCTCATCAATTTCACATCCCAAATACTCACTATCACTCTTCTCCCACGAATTCATAGGATTACGCATACCTTCAATAATAAACTCTATCTGCTCCGGACTCGCCAGAACTACGTGTTCTAATTTAATCATTCACAATACCCTCCAAGTTCAATCTCTACAAGTCTGCCTGCTTCAATTTCTGCGATTTCCACTTCGACGTCAGATATCTCTGCAACAACAGACATCTGACCTCTTGCAATTTCTTTTTCGTAGAGTTTTTTAGTTATTAATTCTTTAGCGGCTTCTGCATCATCTTTTTTCGCATAGATACCGAATATATTTTCGATATGTCCGTATCCGTAATAATAGGTATTTCCATGAACTACGTATAACATCATTTTGTAGCCTCCAATTCTATTTTTTCGTTACACTGTGGACAAGTTATATACTTGCTTTCTGTAGCTAAAGGATATAAATTATGTGGGCGTCCGATTTCTACATCTTCTTTTTCATAACTAAATAAGCATCCACACGATTTGCAACTAATTTTCTTTTTAGTTCCGGGTTTAATAATTTCAATCATTTATGCTTCCTCCAATTCTCCGAAATGTTTTTCATATGCTTCTAAATCATAATGAATAAGATATTCCTTAGCTTCTTCCTCAGACAATGCGACTGCGCAGTTTTTGTAATCTATTTCATATGTCAAAAGCCAATGATTTTTTGAACTTTTAAATATCTTTACATTTTTCCCACTATATCTGAGAGTCATATTAAGTATTGTTCCGATATATTTGTATTCACATTTTGTTGATACCAACTCCATTTTGGTAGTATCGTATTTAAGGCTATTAGTTACAAATATCATTATTTTTTACCCCTTTTCTTATGTTGTAATATATAATCACCATATGCTGCCGGGGATATTGAATACAGTTTTTCGCGTTTCCAATTAACATATCCTTTTCGTCCAGCTTTTTGGTTTTTGTCCTTTGTATACATCGTGCTTATATTGTTGCTCATATGTTTTCCTCCTCTTTCACAATTCCACGAAATTCAACCACTTCTTCGGAGAGGCTGACAAAATATCTTTTTCCTTGATATTCCACAATATCTCCGAAGTAGTTGATATCCATTTCTGGTCGTGAAGCATATGCAAGAACATTAATTTTTGTTGTTCGATTCACTATCTTTTCCTTTCTCTATCCATCTTCACATCAATTGCTTTCTGCATATCTTCTGGTGAGATATTAAAAATGGACTCCAGAAGTTTCAAGCAAATATAAGCATCTGCCATCTCTTCTATGAGTCCAATTCTGTCACCATAACCTCTAATTTGTTTGCTAACCTGCTGTGTGAGTTCTGCAAATTCCTCCATAGCAATAGTGCAATTCAATTTCCAAGGTCTCTTATTTATGCTATTTCGTATAGCTCGCCTTCTCTCTTTATCAGAAAGTTCAATATTACTATTTAAACCTTGAATAAATCTAGTTCTATTCATTCTCCAGCTCCTCTCTGAACATTAGTTTTCTTTAATTGCTCCGCAGCCTCTTTTCTTGCGTCATATTTGAAAATATCAATCTCTTCAAACTTATTATCTTTCTCTGCAAAGAAGCGGTTAATCTTAACCTTTTCTCCATTTGGAGTAATCACATAGAATACGCCAACGGTATCAAAGTCCCCATTTTCTGTGTCATATAAGAAATCCTCACAATATACATAGAATGGTTTTGTTGACGGCATATATGGCATAGTGATAGGAAACATCTCGTCCATAATCTTATCAATTAATCCGCTATGATAAGTATTGTTCGGGTTATTGATACTCACACATGCAGCTCTTGCTACATCGTTGTAACTAATTGAGCCATCTTCTTTGATATGCTTAAACAAAGAACTCATTCGTTTGCACTGAATTGATTTCTCTCCATTTTTCTCAAAACTAGCACCGGCATCCCAAATATCATCAGTATCTACAATTGGTGTTAATGGCTTTCCTGCAATTAAGCGGTTAAGAATATTTCTAGTAATTCCAATACTCATACCACTATGTTCATCCTCCATAAGACTGTCAAATGCCTTTAATGCACTTCTGTAGCAAGCACATCCATACTCAGAAAATCCATCGCCATCATCACCAGATTTCTCATGTTCGCAAGCCAGCTCCACCTCATTTTCAGCCCATAAATCCATAGAGGTCTTTTCTCTGCAAGAATATAAAGATACATTCCCGTCATCAATATAAATATTTGCAAATATCTTTCTGGTATCTCCACCGAACTCAGTAATAATTTCTGGAAGATTCTCATTAACAGCGTCAAAGACAAGCCCTTTCTCTGAACACCATTCAACAGCCGCCTTTGTCTGTTTCTCGTTTCTACAAGTCCAAAGAATAACCTTATCCCCATTTAACTGACAATTCATAAGGAAATCAATAAGTTCCATATTTGGCTCGCCGATATCAGGGTATTTGTTCTCACATAAAGTCCCATCAAAATCTACTGCAATAATATTATTTTCCATTGTATTTGTCTCCTTTAAATAAAAATAACCCACAAGCCTATAAAAGACTCATGGGGTCACATATACTATATTTTTTTCTATTCTAATCTTTCAATATCTTCATATTTGATTTCTACTGTATCCCAATCCTGACCAGGTAAATCCACATCAGCAATATATGCGACACCTTCTTCTAGGATTTCAACAATCGAAGCTTTTCTTCCATCTTTTAATATAACCCTATCATACAGATTTATTTTCATTCTGAAGCCTCCTTCTTTGTAACATATGCACTTGTTAATTTAATACCGTCATTACCGTCATCTATCCAAGCTGTAAGAACATTTGCTTCTTTTTCATTAGGACCTTTTAATTTCATGATTTGTTGGTACCTCATTCCGTATCCGCCATCGCCACGCTCTTCTAATTTAGTAACATCAAAATGTTCATTGATACTATTAATTAACTCGTCAGCGTTATCTTTCGTATATCCCAATGCCGACTTAAACGCTCTTGCTTTATTCGGTGCTTTATCTGGATTAAGTGCATATTCTGTAAATTTTTCTCTAGGTATTTTTGTTGTTTTTATTGTACCATGTTTCTGCACAGTTGCAACTCGTCCGTTATCTTTTATAGGATATGGCGGACCATTTCTAACACCCCACTTCATTCCTTTTACACGACTATGCTCAACTTCCAAACTATCCAGTCTATTCTTTATCTTATCAAGAATATCCTCAACAGTTTCTCTGGTTCTAGGCGCAAGTTTCATGAATTCAGAATGTTCGGCGTACCAGTTAAATATTTCATACAAATTTCCTTTAGCCCAACTAAAAGCCCACCAATCACAAATCATCTCCACAATATAATCGTATGGCATTTCAAGAATAGTCTCTAATTCTCCATTTTCCATATCGTCATGAATAAGTATCCAATACTGCCAGTGATGTGGGTTTCTATGAATATGTATCAGCCATGCTTTTTCATAATCCTGGACGACTTTATAAGACCTGTTATTTCCATAGAAATATTCATCGTATGCATTATACTCGTCTTCTTCATCCTTCGACTTATCGTGAGCAAACTCAATCTGCCAGGCTGCATCTGAAATATTATTCGTAACATCTGGTAAATTTTCACATAGCCAATCAAATCCTCTTTTAACATTAGCTCTGTGATTTGCTAAATATTGGTCATACTGGAAGCTCATTTCTTCACCGCCTTTTTTGTGATCAATTTTTCAAACAGATCCTTAGCTTCCGGACCGTCAATTGCATTGACAATAGTCACACCTTTATTCGGCAACTGTCTTCCGACACACAGCACACCTTCATTGGTTTTGTCATTATAGTCAATGCTTACTAAAACTGTATCTCTCATTATTGAATATCCTCCTTTCGGTACTTACTATAGTTAAAGCAGGTCAAACACCTAGGGCATGATGAACCTATACGCAGCACACCTTCATTTTTCCTACTGCATTCGTCATAAAAAATACTTGAATCATACATTTTATCTGGTGTTGTTATAGCTACATGTGTATATCCTTCTTGTTTTAGTTTTTCTAAATATACAATTACCTTTTCTATTTCTGTACCTTTATTCATTCTTCTCCTTCCAATTTACAGGTCTTTCTGATTGAGTATTGCAGTCATGGTCTAAACACTCACAACAAGGGTCACATTTCTCATCCAAATCTTTATGCTCGCAAGTCTTGCAATATTTTTCAAAATCAACTTCTAAATATACATTTTCCATAAAGCACCTATCCTTTATATGGTATCTGTTCTACATCTCCGCCAGGAGTAGTGACTGATTGCATAAGCTGTCCAGTTGCTTCGTCGAAATATATATTGTCCATAGCGTTGTTCCATTCATCAAACTGTTCAGAAATATCGAACCCTTTTGTTCGTCTGAGATTGATAAGTTCATCGTGAACAACCCTTCTCCAAGCTCTGGCAATTTCTTTTCTACTCTGTGAAAGAATACTATACAATCCGTGCTCATTTACAAAACTTACAGATCTTCTCTGACCTGCAACTACCATTGGTAGGTTCAGCTTTTCATCAGCCTCACACATATCAAGCATTCGCCACGTATTTCCGTAACTATACTCAATAATATTTGCTATATCTGCTGCCTTGAACAATGGTTCATCCAAATCACCATATACATCAAGAACACTACTACCTAATCGTATATGTCCTACTACCTTTACTGAATTGTTTACCATTTTACGTATCTCCTTTCATTAAACGTCTTTTTCTCTTTTAATGCTCTAGCTATAGCTGTATCTATTCCAGAGCGAGATTTTAAGTGATAATAATACAAGTCTTTAAATGGTGTATTCATCCTGTCAATTCTTCCTGCTGACTGAGCCATTATTTTGTAAGAATAATTTTGTGAGAAGAATATAATTGTATCTGTTGTGATGCAGTTCCATCCTTCTGCTCCAGCATTGTATTGAACAAGATAAGCCCATTTATCACTTGTTGGAACTGGTTGATGCTTATGACCGTTCCATTCTGCAACTTCATATTCTGTCAGAATATTTTTCAATAGCTCCAACTCATAATCAAAGTTGTAAAATATAATAGCTTTCGGATGCTTCTCCATAACCTCAAGCAAAGCCACTTGTCTTGATTCATCCATATTTACAAGCTTCCGCCATACATAACAAAGTCCTGCTGCATTCTGTAGGGGTTCATTTTTATATGGGTCCCATCTATTTTTAGTTACTTCTTTATATTTAATGGTGTCATATCCAACATAAATATCTTCGTGATGTGATACCGTTTGTCGTTTGAAATCCATATTAACAAGAATTTTATTCCGAAGCCTGGTTAAACGTTCTGTATTAAGATACCTGTCAATCTTCGGAAACTTGCTAAATCTGCTATAAACAATATGTTCTCTTGTAAATTCACTTCGATTTTTATAGAATCCATTCGCAACAAAAACCGGTATATAATCCTGCCAAGTGTCCCCGGGTGTGGCAGATAACAAAATCCACTCGTTACTTTTCGCAATCTTCAAGAATGCCTTTACCCATGTTCCACTACCAACAACCCTTTGCTCATCAAATATAAAGAAAGCGTCTTTTACATCTGAATACTTCTTCACATTATTCCATGAATCCACAATCACTTTGTTAGAATATAAATTCACATCATCATGTGTAGACAATAAAAATGGTGCTAATTCCCCATCCCATTCGCAAGTATCACGCTTTCTGGCGGTCGTTATAATGTACAAATCTTTAGGTGGGTCATTCATTGGTTCATAAAGATCAGTCCCAATAATTCCACCATTTCGCACATAGTAATAAGCTATTGAAGTTAAGGATTTTCCACTTCCAACACCACCACATAAAATGCAACCTGTTTTCATCCTTTTTATTGCATCTAATTGATAGTCTCTTAATGTAACACCTGCCATTTATTTACCCTCAATGACAAAACCATCCTCAACTTCAACTTCGTATCCAGCACCTATGAGATTTGCTTTAGGTCCGCACAGAAGCAATTTTGTACCGATTTCTTCATCTGATAATTTCTGATATTCAGAATAATATCGTATTATGGAATCCTGCACAGGTTTCGTTACACAAATCTTCGTGCAATCAAATGTGCTCTTTTCTGTAACTTCTATATTGCATATCTCGGCTACATAACCATAAAAAGCTACCAGTCCCTGCTCGCACTTTTTCTGAGAAATTGAATATTTCTTTTTCATATGGCGTCATCCTTTCTTTGTTATTAAAATCTTCTAATCACCCAAATATTCGAAAAGTACATAGGTGTATACCAGTATTTGCTCTTATCGTCATCCGTGGTCATCGGATCTGTTATAGAATTTCCAACTTTTATATAACCAGCTACACCAAGTAAAGAAATTTGTATATAGCACATAAGAGCAACTGTTTCATCAATATCCTGTCCGACAACTAGTAAATGTCTTTGAAAGTTCATCGATGGCATTGCTTTTTCCATCTTTCTTTTAATAGTATTAATAGCAGCTATAAGGGTTGCTCCTGCTCCACAGCATTCATCGGCAAGAGAAATATAACCTTGCTTTTCCAACTTATCTTGAAGATTATTATCTAAATCGCTAGTAACAACATCTGCCATCAACTGACAAACTGAATATGGTGTGAAGAACTGACCGGCTGAATTGTTACCAAGTCCTAAATCCATAAACATTTTCCCTAAGAAATCCTGTTCTGGATTAGCATCCAAAGCCATCGTTGTATATGCAGCCAGTTTAGGAAATATCATCTGTTCGTCCTTACTGTATTTATGAATGATACTCAAATATCTTTCCTCTCTGTCTTTATAATGAAATTTATCAAGAGGATTTGATATTGCACAAGCAAACATGATCACAAAATCTCTCCAAACATCAAATGGTCTATGAGTTCTTGTCAGTTTATTAAACTCATTCAGAAAGTCTTTTGAATATGTCCAAACCGGCATTTTTTCTGTTTTTATTTCTACTTTTTGTTTTGGTTCAACCGTTTTCTTCTTATCAATGTTCGACAAATCAATTGTCGGTTCCCATTGTTCCCATTTCTTTGTGACTTTCTTAACCGGTGGCTTCGGTTTTTTCTTAAAGAACATATGCGTCTCCTTTCAAAATATAATCACCATCTAAAAGTCTCAGATGAAATATCATCTCCTGAATAATTAAAATAATCACCATCAGCAATATTAGATAGTGCCTGCAAATCATCAATATTATTACTTTTTTCTACAAGCTGTCGTGAAATGTACATTACAGCCTTTTCTAATTTCTGTAATGCACTGATTGCATTGCTGATTTCTTCTTTTACTATTCGGTCTTCAATCTTGTCAGTTTCGCCCATGATTATCTCCTTTCAAAATATAAATGGGTGCCAACCATAATTAGCTGACACCCGCAGATTTTAATGGAATGGAACCTCGTCCTCTACCGGAGCTTCTTCTCTTGCATATTTTTCAGCAAACTCATCCTCTTCGATAGTTACATACATCGTCTTAACATATGCCTTAATTCCAGTCTTTCCATTTACTTCCCAGGAATATGGTCTAATTACCAAATCAACATTACTGATTTCAGCGAAATCTAATGTGCTGATAGAATCCTCATCTAATTCAGTAGTTGTTCTTCTAGTAACCATATAAATCTTTGGTGGAATGTTCTTGTAACTTACAGCGACCTGAATATAATGCTTTGGCTCATCTCCCTCATCTCTAGGCTCAAGAATTCTTACATTCCATCCATCATTTGATAACTGCTCAACATCCATGTCATCTTCGATAAGTACGCAGAAGTTTCTGTCTCCAGCACGATTGTACTTAGACTCTTCCCCTCTGAAGTTTCTAAACATAATGTGAGCCCCTTCAATTTTAATGTTTCCTACTGCTTTATTAGCCATGATAAAAATCTCCTTTAATTGTTATTTAGTTTCTACAGGTGGATTCATCACCTGACTTGAAATCACTTCTGAAATATCATAATTTTTTTCACAATCCATATGATATGCGTCATCATTGAAGTGCGGACAGTCAAAGCAAGTTGCGTATTTAGCATCTCCGCAAGGCATAAGCTTTGGTGTATTCTGCTTCTTCTCCGTTATAAATGGGTCATCCGACACAAACATTTCAAAATCACCATATTGAGAAATAGTATCTACTGCCTCATTCACAAGTTTGTCATAGTAAGACCTGTCAATGTCATCAACTTTATCAAGTTCTCTGACCATCTCAGATTCCAGCCATCTATATCCCTTTGTACCTGTTGCGGCATAATATTTACCGTCTTTCTCACGCATAAGTAATCCACCACCGCATCCGTCTTTAATCGGACAGAACTGTCCAACTTTTCCGATAAATCGATAATTGTGTCCCTCTGCAATAAGCGGATTTAATTTCTGGCAGGTGCTTTCAAATGTTGTATCTGATAGCAGCCCTTTCTTGAAATCGCTTTCAGCTTTACTAAATTCTTTTTCATATTGAGACACATCCGGTAAGTCCTCATTTAAGTCCAAATATAAAGAACCGCTTACAGACTTCGTTTCACACATATCCTCGAATTTAATATCCTCTTTACTAAAGAGACACTTAAATACATAAGGAATCTGAAACTGAGTTCCTGTAGCGGTCCATGTTCCTGGTTTTTCCGGATCATCGTCAGCCAATTTTGCAACATATACAGCATTGTTGACCAAGCAAATCCTGTCAAATATATGCTCTACCTCGAAATCATATCCGTGACGTTTGCCATACTTACAAATGAAATCAAGAATATAATCATCCGGATTTTCAATCTTAATAGAGTCCGTCTTAATGTGAATTACTTTGTATCCCTGTGTTTCAACTTCATGTCTAAGGTCAATCATAAACAAAGCTCCTCGCTTTGCTACAATATTATCCTTATTCCTTGAGTCTCTGAAGGCATTCATAAATCCTGCGGCTGTTAATCCGTACACAGAATTAATCGCAATCTTCAATGCTTGAGCCAGTGCCTTTGCCTTACCTGTATCATCAAGATATTTGGCTAATGCACCTTCAAACATATCTCGTACCATATCGAAATCACCATGCTTAATATAGATACGAATGTCCAAAATATCTTTGAACCTCTTTGTGAAATCTGGTCCAAATAAGCACTCTGATATAGCTGAGTTAGGATGCATCGAACCAACATCTTCTGTTTCTGAACGTCCGTACATTCCAGGAGCCGCCCATACTTCTCCGCCTTCTCCAACTTCCTCACCTCTGTAAAGGGATTTTCCGTTCTCGAATCTATAGTCTGGGAAATATGGTAATAAACTATCACCTTTGGGTCCGTGGAATGGCTCAGCCATCATCTCCGGTTTTGCCTCTTTTAAGAATGCTAACACATCATCTGGTAATTCCGTAACCGGCTCAGACAAATCTCTATACATAAATTCACTCTGAGGATTACGGTTCTTTCCAAATATAAATTTTGTAGTCAAACTATTGGTAGTATCATTTACTGAACCATTAGCTAACTCTGCCAAAATCTCTCTGGCAACGAAATCACCAAGATTTGCTTTGTATGTAGCCTCTGTGGCGATAACATCATCATCACAATATTCAGCTACTTTTGTCCAAAGTTCTTCTGGAACAGGCTGGTCCCAAGGAAGTCCAAGCTCGTGATGCTTTATCTTTTTACATAATGCTCTGACTTCATCGTCCATCTTCGAATGCGGATCATTAGCCATGTTACTCAGCTCAATTTCCCACTTCTTAAGAGATTGCTTCTTTGAACAGAAATCATATACATCTGTGAATGAAATATTGTAGGCTTCTCCGAAGAAACAATTTGGACTGTTATTAATAATCTTTTGTGATAAGTTAAACAGTTGTTCGTTTGTATATCCCATCAATCTGGCGTACATAATATGATTATCATATCGTCGACAGTTAAATCCGACCAATCTAAGCTGTATTAATTCCTCAATTTCGCTTGGGGTCGGATTAATCATTCTAACAACAGGCTTTCCCTCGCCCTCGATTTTCCAGTTGACCAGAAACAGGTTCGGAAATACCTCAATATCATAGAATACAAGCTTTGCATCATCATTCTTTACAGCATTTGAATTTTCTTCCGATTTAAACTGCATCTTGTTGACGAGCTTAATACAATACTCTGCCTGATGAGAGCTGTTCGCTGCAAATGCTAATACCGCATTTCGCATATCTGTTACATCATATTTGAGTTCACTACTATGAGCATCCTCCAATATTTTGTATATGAAATCGATACTTGGCTTAGTTCCTGGGTGGATTTCCTTATTGAGATTTCTCTTTATAAGTGTCCTAAGTCCTTTCTCGCTTTTTATGGCATCAAAATTTACCATTTTGTCTTCTCCTTTCATTGGTAACCCAGAGGATATAGTAGCTATTGGTAAATCGTTGCATTTCGTTAGTTTTCTTCTTAACGAACTTTTACCTGTAAATACCTTTACCTCTATATGGTCATCGTAGATTCTGCTTAGCTGAGAAGGGTCTCCAGAATATAAATAATGGAGATGTATCCCTTGACCACTTTTACTCAACTCTGCATAAGTCGGTGGCAACTTACTGGCGGCTTCCAAATTCTTTTCGAAAGATTTATTTCCCGTTTCATCTGGAATATCAAAATCTACAACAATGTGATTTTCTGGAACTTTCACATAATGAATTTGTGAGGTATCCAGAGCAGATAATTTTGTTTTTACTTTTTCCCATTTCTGCTGTGGGGTTTCATTTTGCGAAGCATATTGTGCTAGACAATCCGCACATACAGAATCAAATATTGACTCCTGTTCTTTGAACTCTATCTGATAAGTTTTTGGTGTCTCTTTTTTCTTTGTTTGATGGTTTGTCTATAGAGGAGAGAGCAGCGATGGTTTATGACA
>OGFQ01000290.1_pt1 | contig 42363 bp, 28 predicted proteins | sample 1570961 | NCBI WGS metagenome assembly OGFQ01 (sample SAMEA2582022, study PRJEB24529) | metagenome | biome: Human gut stool | place: China | collected 2011
AATTTAAAGCAGGTGACATAGGTAAGTATTTGACTGGATTTGAAGTGTTAAATCCGGAATTAGTTATTTGTCATTTAGATTCTAAGTCAACTATGCAGATTGATATTACCATTAACAAAGGTCGTGGTTATGTACCTGCTGATGAAAATCGCGAGTATTGCACGGATGTTAATGTAATTCCAATCGACTCTATTTATACACCGATACGTAATGTCAAGTATGCTGTAGAAAACTTCCGTGTAGAACAGAAGACTGACTACGAAAAGCTAGTGCTTGAAATTAGTACCGACGGTTCTATACACCCGAAAGAAGCGCTGAAAGAAGCTGCAAAAATTCTGATTTATCACTTCATGTTGTTCTCTGACGAGAAGATCACGCTTGAAAGTAATGATACTGACGGCAATGAAGAGTTTGATGAAGAAGTTTTGCACATGCGTCAGCTGTTGAAAACTAAACTCGTTGATATGGACTTGTCAGTTCGTGCCCTCAATTGCTTGAAGGCTGCTGACGTAGAAACTCTCGGCGACTTGGTACAATTCAACAAAACTGACCTGCTGAAATTCAGAAACTTCGGAAAGAAATCGCTTACCGAGCTTGATGATTTGCTGGAAAGTCTGAATCTGTCGTTTGGAACCGACATTTCTAAATATAAATTAGATAAAGAATAAAAAATGAGACATAATAAAAAATTCAATCATTTAGGTCGTACTGCTTCTCATAGAAGCGCTATGTTATCTAACATGGCTTGCTCTTTGATCAAGCACAAAAGAATCACTACGACTGTTGCAAAGGCGAAAGCTTTGAAGAAGTTTGTTGAGCCTTTGATTACTAAGTCTAAAGAAGATACTACGAACTCTCGTCGTGTTGTATTTAGCAACTTGCAAGATAAGATTGCAGTAACAGAGTTGTTCAAAGAAATCTCTGTTAAGATTGCTGATCGTCCGGGTGGTTATACTCGTATTATCAAGACTGGTAACCGTTTGGGTGACAACGCAGAAATGTGCTTTATTGAGTTGGTTGACTACAATGAAAACATGGCTAAGGAAAAAGTTGCTAAGAAAGCTACTCGTACTCGTCGTTCGAAGAAAGCTGCTGAAGCTGCTCCTGCTGCTGTTGAAGCTCCTGCAACTGAAGCTCCTAAGGCTGAAGAACCAAAAGCTGAATCGGCTGAATAATTTTACAGTTATTCTTATAGATATAAAAAAGGCTACCTTCGAAGGTAGCCTTTTTTGTTTGTCTGCCGTTTATTAATACTAAGATACATTAAAATATATCCTAATTAAACTTTTCATAGAGAGAATCTGTTATATTTGCAGGTGAATATGGCAAAATTTGTAAAGGTAATATTGTTTCTGTTGCTGACAGTTGCTTTTCATAGCATAGCAGGCAATGTCTCTACCGAAAGAATGGTGGATAAGCAGGGGTGTGATATTACATATGCTATGGGGCAGCGTGGGGAAATCTGTGCACCCGATCTTCCGGGTAAGCCTGTGGCTGAATTGACCAATTTGCAGAGCCATCAAATATCTGTGACACGTATTCAACGTGTACAGCTTGGAGAATATTTCTTTTCTTTAAAGAATGCGCTACAAGGTTGTGCTGATCGTGATAGCTCACTATCACAACACTGGGGGCGGATTTATGATACAACAATTTCCTATTATTGCCAGCCATCGAGTGAATACTATGTATACACCTTGAGGCGTATAATTATTTAGCAGTATATTTATTGGTATTGTTTATTTTGTGGTTACTGGTATCTTCTGTATACTGGTGATACTACTTCTTTTTATCTTTATATTTTTACTAATAAATTAAACTTTAAATATTATGGCAACTACTCAAACGATTGATGCTACTATATTCGCATCTACACACCCCGATATCGCTAAACGCATAAGTGTTTCAGGAGTTTTAATCTCTTCTGTTATGTTATTGATTGGTATTTTAGCTTTTGCTTCAACATTCGAATTGGATGACAAGTCTTCTACAACCAGTATGGCTTTGATGGTTTTGGGGACAGGTTTATTCCTTATCGGAATTTTCCGTCTTTTCTGGAAATCAAAGGAGGTTGTTTATTTACCAACAAAAAGTGTGGCTAAAGAGCATAGTGTATTCTTTGATTTGAAGCATATGGATGCTTTGAAAAATCTTGTAAATTCGGGTTCATTCTCCGCTGATTCGAAAATAAAAAGCGAGGCTAGTGGTAATATACGTATGGATGTGATACTTTCTGCTGATAAAAAGTTTGCAGCTGTACAGTTATTCCAATTTGTACCTTACACGTATCAGCCAATAACATCGGTGCAGTATTTCACTAATGAAAAAGCTTCTGCGATAGTCGCTTTTTTGTCGAAAAGTAAAATACAATAAGTATATATCTATAACACCTGTTTGACTTTGTTTTTTCCGACACATTAAAACTATGCAGTTTGAAACTTTATATTGAGTTTGCTGCTACTAAATAAAACAGGTTTTAGATGTTACTGTAAAAGATAACTTTGATTTTCATACGAAGATGGGGATTAGTCGTTAATGACGGCGATCCCCATTTTTTTCATTAAGAAGCAGGCGTTCATGTTTTGAGCAACTCCGTTTCTCATTTGATATGAGAAGGTGAGTTCATTGTTGGTAATGTCGGCTTCGAAACAGTAATTTCGGATATTTTGTGGGAAGGACTCTATTAAAGTCCCTAATAACAAGTCATGGGTGGCGATGATACCGTTGGCGTTCATGTGCATGAATTGTTTGATAAGGGCGAAAGAGCCTTTCTGTTTGTCCATGGAGTTGGTGCCTTTCAGTATTTCATCAAGGATGATGAAAAGCTCTTCCCCGGCTTCAAGTTTGTCTATGATTAATTTAAGTCGCTTGAGTTCTGCAAAGAAATAAGATTCGTTGTCAGCTAGGGAATCACTGGTTCGAAGGCTGGTAACGAGACGGGCCGGATATATTTTCATTTGCTTTGCCCAAACGGGAGCTCCTATACATGCCAGTAGATAGTTTACTCCTACAGTACGTAAATAAGTACTCTTGCCTGCCATATTGGCGCCTGTGATTATAATAAAGAAAGGACGTTTTTCAATGTCTATTCCGTTACGCACACATTGGTTGCGATCCATTAGGGGATGCCCCAAGGCTTCAGCTTGTAGGTGGAAAGATTGAGCAGCGATAGTGGGGTAAATATAATCCGGATGGTTATATGCGAATGTTGCCAGGGAACAATAGGCATCTATTTCTCCGATTGTTTCTATCCATCGGGGTAGGTCGGAGGCATGAATCTCTTTCCACTTCTCGATTCGCATCACCTGTCGTAGCTCCCAAAATATCAGTCCGTTGAGTATAGTACTCATGAGCAGATTGCTTCGTTGGTCGAGTGCGTTCATCAGTTTAGAAAGCTGGCGGACTGCTTGAGAAGCGGTTTGATTTTGACTTGTAAGGTCCGTTTTTAACTCTTGCAGTATATGACTGTGCATTTCTTTTTGTTCAGTGAGCAGAATTTGGTCAGCGTATGTCGAAAGAATCTGCAGCTTTTCTCCGTAGGTTGTTTGCAGTTTAGTGATTCCTTTAGAGAAAATAGTACTGAATAATACAAAGCTGACAAATACTCCTCCTGCGATGTTAGCCGAGATAATGCCTAAAATGGCTAGACTTATACATAAGAAATTAATGACGGTAACTGCTATTGGGAGGATACGCAGGAGCGTACGTTTTCGATAATAACTCGGACTGGCTGCCCATTCTTTGATTTCGGTGGTATCGGCAGGTTTTCCTTTATAGAGTAATCCGAGTAAGCGGATTTGTTGGCGATATTCCAAATCGGTGGAGAGTTCCCGGATGGCTTCCTGGCGGTGGTCAATAGCTTCTTTATTCTCCAGATGTGCATTGAACCAATTTGCGAGATGTTGCTTGCCGATAGGGGTTGCGGTGCGGTTGATATATTGGAAAAGAGAGTGCTCGCCAAATACATCCAGATCAAGAGTGTAGAGGTGAGACGGGTTAATGAATTCTTTTCCATCGTCAAAATCGGAAAAATCATATTGCATGGCACGTAGTTCCTGCTCGTTGATTTCTATTTTCTTTTTCAGAAAGTCTTTCCGGTAGAACCAGAAATTATGGCGTTTTACTAACCAAATGAATAAGATAAAGGGTAGGACAGCGAATGCAGAGAGGCATAGCCAACCGTCAGACCAAAAAATAATGGCATTTGCTACGGCTCCTACGAATAAGATAAGTCGAAGAAGACTTATATAATAGATACGTTTTCGTGCATTCTGTAACTCCAGTTCTGTTTTCTGAATGATTTGCTGATATGTGGTAATGACCTGTTCTAGTTTTTCCATGACAACTTTAAATCTTTTGCGCAAAGGTAATATAATTCATAACGGTCGGGATAGGAGCTTGTTTTTGTTAAGAGTAGATTTACTGTTTATTAACGGAAGTAGGAAGATGTGTGGGCTTGGATTATAACTCGTTCTGATAATGTTGTTGTTAGCTGGAAGAAATTTTCAATATTTCTTTTCTCATTCTTGCATTTATCCGCTAAAATTTATAACTTTCCACTCGAAAAGGCGTTAGACAGGAAAGGAGGATGCTTATGAAGAAAGGATGTATCTTATGTTTGCTGATAAGCGTGATTAGCCTTCCGTTAATTGCGCAGAATATTATTTATTCCAACCTGAAAGAGTTGCTGACTCAACATGGCGATACCACTGATGTGTTGCGTGTAGAAAAACGTTCCAGAAATCAGATTGTATTAACAGGAGGGGCTGATTACCGGATAACGGCTGGTGATGACGAGTCGATGTGCCGGCGTTTGAAGAAGCGTTGTTTTGCTGTGCGTGACGAAAAAGGAAATTTATATTTGAACTGTCGTAAGTTGCGCTATAAGAAATTGCGTTTTGGAGCATGGTATGCTCCTGCTGTTCAGTTAGGTAAAAACATCTATTTTTGTGCAATGCCTTTAGGATCAGTCATCGGAGGCAACTTTGTGGAAGAAGATGATGTAAAACTAGGAGGAAATATAGGCGATGCTCTTGCCGCTTCAAGTCTGGTTACAAAACGTGTTTGCTATGAATTGAATGGTGAAACGGGAAAAGTCGACTTTCTGGGGAAAGATAGAATGCTGCAATTATTGAAGAATTATCCGGAACTGAAACAAGCATATTTGAAAGATGATAGTCAGGAGGCAAAGCATACTTTTAAATATCTGTTAGAGTTGCAGAATAAACAAAAGAAATAATTCCATTAATTGCGGTTGGTATCGTATGAAAAGCCCTATCAATAATACAATCATCTATATAATGATATTATTGAGATGCGGGTTACGCTAGTTATACAAATTCCACCGATTTCATAGCGTTGATTTTAGAAAGGGCTGCTATTTGCTTTACTAAAGATTCTCTTTTATTTTAATGAAAGGGTTTTTACCAACGATCCTTCCATTCATTTTAATGAAAAGTCTATTTTTAGCTTTAGTGAAGCTCCGCCATTCGTTTTAATGGTAGTTTTGCTATTTAACGTAATGCCAACCCTGCTATCTACTTTAATGAAAGATCTATCTATCTGTTTTGACAAAACGGCCTGTATTTGTGCCTATATAAAAGCATAAGAGAGTTTTGACATCGCTTGTGTCTTGTTCTTCTATCAAATTGTAAATGTAATAATACCTTTCTGATAATAAATCTGTCAAATCTCTTGTCTTTTATCTTCTTTTTTTCTATCTTGCGAAGAGTTATAAGACTGTATTGCTTACAGTTTGTAATCCTTAATTCTGTTTATTATGAGAATAACTCTTGGCAACACACTACCTCCTTATCCGGATTTTGTAGAAGGTATCCGGAGAGCTCCCGACCGTGGTTATACACTTACCCCGGCGCAGACAATCACTGCATTAAAAAACGCTTTGCGTTATATTCCTACCGAGTGGCACGAACAATTGGCTCCTGAATTGATGGAAGAGCTACGCACTCGCGGGCGGATTTACGGATACCGTTTCCGTCCTGCCGGCGACCTGAAAGCCAAACCGATTGATGAGTACCGGGGGCAATGCATTGAAGGCAAAGCTTTTCAGGTAATGATTGACAATAACCTTTGCTTCGATATAGCATTATATCCCTACGAACTAGTCACTTACGGTGAAACCGGACAAGTCTGTCAAAACTGGATGCAATATCGGCTGATAAAACAATACCTCGAAGAACTTACCCAAGAACAGACGCTGGTTATTGAGTCCGGACATCCATTAGGGCTTTTCCGCTCCCGTCCCGATGCTCCCCGCGTTATAATAACCAATTCGATGATGATCGGGCAATTCGACAATCAACATGATTGGCATATTGCTGCCCAGATGGGAGTTGCCAATTACGGGCAAATGACCGCTGGCGGCTGGATGTATATCGGTCCTCAAGGAATTGTGCATGGCACTTTCAATACCCTCCTCAATGCCGGGCGATTGAAACTGGGGATTCCCCAAGATCAGGATCTGCGGGGACATTTATTTGTATCTTCCGGCTTGGGAGGAATGAGCGGCGCACAACCCAAAGCGGCGGAGATAGCAGGAGCAGTCTCCATCATAGCCGAAGTAGATAGTTCGCGTATTGAAACCCGCCACCGCCAGGGATGGGTGGGACACGTGACTGCGGATATAGCCGAAGCATACCGGATGGCATCTCAAGCAATGCAACGTCGTGAACCCTGCTCGATAGCCTATCACGGCAATGTCGTAGATCTGCTCGAATATGCCGAACGCGAAAGAATTCCTATTGAATTATTATCCGATCAAACCTCCTGTCATGCCGTTTACGAAGGCGGTTACTGCCCTGTCGGACTAACTTTTGAAGAACGCACACGCCTTCTTCACGAATCTCCGGAACAATTCCGTCACTTGGTAGATATATCCTTGCATCGTCATTTCGAAGTTATTAAGAAACTCGTAGCCCGCGGAACTTATTTCTTTGATTATGGAAACTCCTTCATGAAAGCTATATACGATGCCGGAGTAAAAGAAATTTCCCGTAATGGTGTTGATGAAAAGGACGGATTTATCTGGCCAAGCTATGTTGAAGATATTATGGGACCCCAACTCTTTGATTATGGCTACGGTCCGTTCAGATGGGTTTGCTTGAGTGGCAAACACGAAGATCTGATAAAAACAGACCACGCAGCTATGGAATGTATCGACGTCAATCGGCGCGGTCAGGATCTTGACAATTACAACTGGATACGGGATGCCGAAAAGAATCAGCTCGTGGTGGGTACACAGGCACGTATTCTGTATCAGGATGCAGTTGGGAGAATGAACATAGCCCTCCGTTTCAATGAGATGGTCCGCCGGGGAGAAGTAGGTCCTATCATGCTGGGACGAGACCATCACGATGTAAGCGGAACGGATTCTCCTTTCCGGGAGACATCGAATATCAAAGACGGAAGCAATGTGATGGCAGATATGGCTGTGCAATGTTTTGCCGGAAATTGTGCCCGCGGAATGAGCCTGGTAGCTTTGCACAATGGTGGGGGAGTCGGTATTGGTAAAGCAGTCAATGGCGGTTTCGGTATGGTATGCGACGGTAGCGAACGGGTAGATGAAATACTTCGTTCGGCAATGCTCTGGGATGTGATGGGCGGAGTAGCCCGTCGCTCATGGGCGCGTAATCCGCATGCGATGGAGACAAGCGAAGCATTTAATGACTCCCATGCAAGAGACTATCAGATAACAATGCCGTATGTAGCGGACGAAGAACTTATAAAGAAGATAGTCCCATATATTGTGGGAAAATAGTATCACATATTATGGGAATTTATTCTCTTAATATGAGAGAATAAATTCCCATAATATATGGAACTGTTTAAACATATAGCTGTTTAGTATAAACCATGCGGTGATTCGGTATGAAACTCGTGTGAACCGTGCCTGATTATATAAGGACTATTGGTAAAGAGCACTTGTTTAATGTAAAACATATAGTTATCCAGTTGAATATAACCTCTATAATAATAGATATTTGATATGAGTTGGAATAAAATTATTGAATGCGTCCCCAATTTTAGCGAGGGACGTGATTTAGAGAAAATAGATCAGATAGTAGCCCCTTTCCGTATTAAGGCCGGGGTAAAACTGCTTGATTACAGTAATGATGAAGACCATAACCGCCTGGTTGTAACTCTTGTCGGCGAGCCGGAAGCTCTGTACGAAGCAATCGTTGAAGCAGTCGGTGTGGCTGTCCGTTTGATAGACCTGAATCAGCATACCGGGCAACATCCCCGTATGGGAGCGGTAGATGTCATCCCTTTCATCCCGATTAAGAATACCAGCATGGAAGAAGCCATCGAACTATCCAAGAAAGTAGCCGCAAAAGTAGCCGAGATCTATCATCTTCCTGTCTTCCTGTATGAGAAGTCCGCAACTGCGTCGCATCGGGAAAATCTCGCTTCCGTTCGTAAAGGAGAATTTGAAGGCATGGCCGAAAAAATCAAACTACCCGAATGGCAACCAGATTTCGGACCTGCCGAACGTCATCCAACCGCAGGTACAGTCGCCATCGGAGCCCGTATGCCGCTCGTTGCCTACAATATCAATCTTAGTACGGACAATCTGGAAATAGCTACCAAGATAGCAAAGAATATCCGCCATATCAATGGAGGGCTCCGTTATGTGAAAGCAATGGGAGTGGAGCTAAAGGAGAGAAACATCACCCAGGTATCCATAAACATGACCGACTATACCCGTACTGCCCTTTACCGCGCCTTCGAACTGGTACGTATCGAAGCCCGCCGCTATGGTGTTACGATTGTCGGTAGTGAAATCATTGGCCTCGTACCGATGGAAGCCCTGATTGATACAGCTTCCTACTATCTCGGACTCGAAAACTTTTCCATGCAGCAAGTCTTGGAAGCCCGTATCATGGAATAGCCGGTAAAGAAATATGTTAGCGAATATTCAATCCAAATCAGAACGGATGTTTACAGGGGAACCTGCCCTGATAAAAAACAACGGATCAAGAAGCAGGATGAATGAAACAAGAATAAACCAAGATAATTCGGATAATTTATGAGTGAAAACCTAATCATATTCAATGCCCGTATCGTAACTCCCATCGGCTTTTCCGCCCGTAAAGGCGAAGAAATGTCCCAACTGCAAGTCATAGAGAACGGAACCGTGGAAGTCACCAAAGGAATCATCACCTACGTTGGTGAGAACCGTGGCGAAGACCGCGACGGTTACTATCAACACTACTGGCATTATAACGCTCGCGGACACTGCCTCTTGCCCGGCTTCGTTGATTCCCATACCCATTTTGTATTTGGCGGAGAACGTTCCGAAGAATTCTCCTGGCGTCTGAACGGCGAAAGCTATATGTCGATTATGGAGCGGGGAGGCGGAATCGCAAGCACCGTAAAAGCCACCCGGCAAATGAATTTCCTGAAACTGCGTTCAGCAGCCGAAGGCTTTTTGAAAAGAATGAGCACAATGGGTGTAACCACCGTAGAAGGTAAAAGCGGTTACGGACTGGATCGGGAAACCGAACTATTACAGCTAAAGGTAATGCGCAGCCTGAACAACACCGAGCATAAACGTGTCGATATAGTCTCCACCTTTCTCGGTGCCCATGCCCTTCCCGAAGAATATGCAGGAAGAAGCGACGAATACATCGACTTCCTGATTCGTGAAATGCTTCCCCTTGTCCGTGACGGCGAACTGGCAGAATGTTGTGATGTCTTTTGCGAACAAGGCGTTTTCTCTATCGAACAGTCCCGCCGCCTGCTTCAGGCAGCCAAGGAACACGGCTTTCTGTTGAAACTCCACGCTGACGAAATCGTCTCCCTCGGTGGAGCTGAACTGGCAGCCGAACTGGGAGCACTGTCTGCCGATCACCTCCTGCACGCTTCCGATGCCGGCATCCGTGCAATGGCCGATGCCGGAGTAGTAGCCACCCTGTTACCTTTGACAGCTTTTGCTCTGAAAGAACCCTACGCACGCGGTCGTGAAATGATTGACTCCGGCTGTGCGGTAGCACTTGCCACCGACCTGAATCCCGGCAGTTGTTTCTCCGGTTCTATCCCGCTGACCATTGCTCTGGCCTGCATCTATATGAAAATGAGCATCGAAGAAACCATCACCGCCCTGACCCTGAACGGAGCTGCCGCCCTTCAGCGAGCCGACCGGATCGGAAGCATCGAAGTAGGCAAACAAGGCGATTTTATCGTTCTCAATTCCGACAACTATCATATTCTACCTTATTATATAGGCATGAACTGTGTAATCATGACTATTAAAGGCGGTATGCTGTATCCCGTTGCTTAATAGTTGACCCAATTAATCACTTAAAACAAAATACCATGTTAGCAGATTTAACCGTAAAAGATTTCTTAGATAAAGTAGCTTGCAGCGACCCTGTACCCGGTGGAGGTAGTATTGCCGCTTTGGATGGAGCGCTAGCTTCCGCCCTTTCCACAATGGTAGCACGGCTCACCGTAGGAAAAAAGGGATACGAAGCCAGTGAAGAAGTAATGCAGCACGCACAAACAATCACCCTCCGTCTGCTGGACGAATTTATTGCACTTATCGATAAAGATTCCGCTGCCTACAACGAAGTCTTTGCCTGCTTCAAACTTCCTAAAACAACCGACGAAGAGAACGCCGCGCGAAGTGCCGCCATTCAGGAAGCAACCAAACAAGCCGCCCTCGTTCCGTTGGAAGTAGCCCGCAAAGCACTGGATATGATGTCCGTCATAGCAGATGTTGCCCGCTTGGGCAACCGCAATGCCGTCACAGATGCCTGTGTAGCCATGATGGCCGCCCGTTCCGCCGTATTGGGAGCCTTGCTGAACGTCCGTATCAACCTCGGTTCGCTCAAAGACAGAGATTTTGTCCTCCAATTGCAAACCGAAGCCGATACAATCGAGCAAACCGCCTGCCGGAGAGAAAAAGAATTGTTGGATGCCGTAAATCAAGACCTGCGCGTATGAGTAAGAATGTATATCATATTGGTTCCGGAGCATTAACCTTCGAAATCATCGAACGAATTATCAACGAAAACCTAAAACTGGAACTAGCTCCCGAAGCCAAGTTGCGCATCCAGAAATGTCGCGACTACCTCGACCACAAAATAGCTTCTTCCGAAGAACCGCTGTACGGTATAACAACCGGTTTCGGCTCTTTATGTACCAAAAATATTTCTCCCGACGAACTCGGTACGCTTCAGGAGAACCTGATAAAAAGCCATGCCTGCAGCGTAGGCGAAGAAATTCGCCCCGTCATCATCAAACTGATGATGCTTCTCAAAGCCCACGCCCTCTCATTGGGACATAGCGGCGTACAAGTAATCACTGTGCAGCGCATCCTCGACTTCTTCAACAATGACGTCATGCCCATCGTCTATGACCGCGGTTCTCTTGGAGCTTCCGGCGACCTTGCTCCGCTCGCCAATCTTTTCCTCCCCCTGATCGGTGTCGGCGATGTCTACTATAAAGGGAAAAAGTGCGAAGCCATCAGCGTACTCGACGAATTCGGCTGGGAACCCGTCAAACTAATGAGTAAAGAAGGACTGGCCCTGCTCAACGGCACCCAATTTATGAGCGCCAACGGTGTATTCGCTATGCTCAAAGCCTTCCGCCTCTCGAAAAAAGCCGACCTCATAGCCGCCCTTTCCCTCGAAGCCTTTGATGGTCGTATCGACCCGTTTATGGACTGCATCCAGCAAATCCGCCCCCATCAGGGACAAATCGAGACAGGCGAAGCCTTCCGCAAACTATTGGCCGGCAGCGAACTTATCGAACGTCACAAAGAACACGTTCAAGATCCCTACTCCTTCCGTTGCATCCCGCAAGTACACGGTGCCACGAAAGACGCCATCCGCTACGTTGCCTCCGTATTGCTGACTGAAATCAATTCCGTCACGGACAACCCCACCATCTTCCCCGATGAAGATCGGATCATCTCCGGCGGAAACTTCCACGGGCAACCGCTTGCCATCTCTTATGACTTCCTTGCCATCGCTTTGGCCGAATTGGGAAATATCTCCGAACGCCGTGTCTCCCAACTGATTATGGGACTCCGCGGACTACCTGAATTCCTGGTTGCCAACCCCGGTCTGAACTCCGGCTTTATGATTCCGCAATATGCCGCCGCTTCGATGGTCAGCCAGAATAAAATGTACTGCTATGCGGCTTCGAGCGACTCCATCGTCTCCTCCAACGGACAGGAAGACCACGTAAGTATGGGCGCCAACGCCGCTACCAAACTTTATAAAGTGATGGACAACCTGGAACATATCCTTGCCATTGAACTGATGAATGCTGCACAAGGCATCGACTTCCGTCGTCCGCTGAAAACTTCTCCCGTTCTTGAACGTTTCCTTCATGCCTATCGGAAAGAAGTGCCTTTTGTGAAAGATGATATCGTGATGTACAAGGAGATACATAAAACAGTCGCCTTCCTGAAGAGGACACAAATTGACTATTGACCATAAACCAACCCTTTTTCGCTTTTCGTTAATAATGGCGACTGTTGTTGCCGGATAAGTGTTGATTCTATCGACATTTATCCGGCATTTGTCGATTATAATCCCTCTGCGGGCGATAAAACTTTACTTCGTATTCCCCTCATTCCTACCTTTGCCCTATGTTTGTTCCGTATTTCCTATTAACACTTGTTTTCATTTTACTCTATTGAATGATAATAATTCCCAAATGGATTATAAATAGATGGAAACTTGATTTGTTAATTGAGTTTTCTATATATCTTTGTTCCGTTTTTCCTTTGGAAATGAAAAGAAAACGAAAACTGCATTTTAATAAAATAGAAAAACGGATGATGGCAGAGCATGGAAAAGACGCTTCCCAACGGGTAGAGTTAAGAGAACGGATCATAACGGCAGCAACAGAAGCTTTTACTTCAAAAGGCATCAAGAGTATTACGATGGACGATATTGCAGCAGCATTAGGAATATCCAAACGTACCCTCTATGAAGTCTTTTCGGATAAAGAATCGTTGTTGAAAGAATGTATACTGAAGGCACAGGCCGACAGAGATAAGTACTTGCAGAAAATCTTTGAACAGTCGCATAATGTGTTAGAGGTAATACTTGCAGTCTTTCAGAAAAGTATTGAGGTGTTCCATCAGACGAATAAACGCTTTTTTGAAGACATCAAGAAATATCCGAAAGTATATGAGATGATGAAGAACCGGCAGGACAGCGATTCGCAGAAAACGATGTCCTTCTTCAAGACGGGAGTAGAGCAGGGCATTTTTCGTCCGGATGTAAACTTCGCTATCGTTAATTTGCTGGTACGAGAGCAGTTTGACGTACTTCTGAATACGGATATCTGCAATGAATATCCTTTCATTGAAGTGTACGAATCCATCATGTTTACTTATATACGCGGCATCTCCACCGAAAAAGGAGCAAAGGTACTGGAAGACTTTATACAAGAATATCGTAAGAACCGCATCGCAGATTAGAGCAAGAGTGAGGTTCTATTGACAAACAAGTAAGATTAAATTAGAAATTCAGTTTATGGACAAGATGAAAAGATTGACAGGTAAGAAGATTCTTCTGGTAGCTGTGGCACTCTGTGCATTTGGTTTTGCAAAGGCACAGGACACACAGGCGGAGAAGAATATACTAACCTTAACCTTAGACAAAGCCCTGGAAATTGCATTGGATGAGAATCCGACAATTAAAGTGGCAGCAGAAGAAGTCGCCTTAAAGAAAGTTGCCAGCAAAGAAGCCTGGCAAAGTCTGTTGCCGGAGGCTAGTATTGCCGGTTCGGTAGACCATACCATTAAAGCGGCTGAAATGAAATTGAACGATATGTCGTTCAAGATGGGACAAGACGGTTCGAATACCGCCAATGCGGGGTTGAGTATTAACCTGCCACTCTTTGTGCCGGGCGTTTATCGTGCCATGTCGATGACAAAGACGGATATTGAACTGGCAGTAGAGAAGTCACGCGCTTCCAAACTGGATCTCGTGAATCAGGTAAGCAAGGCTTATTATCAGTTGATGCTTGCGCAGGACAGCTATGAAGTGCTTCAAGGCAGTTATAAACTGGCAGAAGATAACTACAATGTGGTGAATGCCAAATATCAGCAGGGAACTGTGAGCGAATATGACAAGATCAGTGCGGAGGTGCAGATGCGCAGTATTAAACCGAACTTGATTTCGGCAGCTAATGCGGTGACTTTGGCTAAGTTGCAGTTGAAAGTCCTGATGGGGATCACAGCCGATGTGGAGATAAAGATTAACGATAGTCTGACCAACTATGAGACGGCCATGTTTGCCAACCAGTTGAGAGAAGAAAATGTAAATCTGGACAACAATACCACCATGAAGCAGTTGGACTTGAACATGAAGTTGCTTGAAAAGAACGTAAAGTCTTTAAAGACAAACTTTATGCCGACTCTTTCAATGAGTTTCTCCTACCAATATCAATCACTGTATAATCCGAATATCAATTTTTTCAATTACAACTGGAGCAACAGTTCCAGCCTGATGTTCAATCTTAGTATACCTTTATATAAGGCAAGTAACTTTACGAAAGTGAAATCCGCCCGTATACAGATGCGCCAGCTCGATTGGAACCGTATTGATACGGAAAGACAATTGAATATGCAGATTGTCAGTTGTCGCAATAACATGAGTGCCAGCACAGAACAGGTAGTCAGCAACAAGGAAAATGTGATGCAGGCAAAGAAAGCGGTAGTGATTGCCGAAAAACGTTATGATGTAGGTAAGGGCACGGTGCTCGAACTGAACAGTTCCCAAGTGTCACTGACACAGGCTCAACTTACCTATAATCAGTCCATATACGATTACCTGGTTGCTAAGGCAGACCTCGATCAGGTTCTGGGAAAAGAATAAAGATAGACAACTAAAAAAATACAATTAAGGAATATGAAAAGAAGTATCCAATTGGTAGCCCTGCTGTTAACTGTGTTTATGGGCTCATGTACAGGTGGAAAAGACAAAGCGGCTGCGGAACATGTGGACGCGAAGCCCATTGTGAAGCTGGCAGACGTAAAAGCCCGTCCCGTAGATCAAATACAAGATTACACAGCAACGGTGGAAGCCGAAGTAAAGAATAATATAGCCCCTTCGTCTCCCGTACGTATCGACCAGATTTTTGTGGAAGTGGGCGACCGCGTATCCAAAGGCCAGAAACTTGTGCAGATGGATGCAGCCAACCTGAAACAGACGAAGCTGCAACTAGATAATCAGGAAATAGAATTCAACCGTATCGACGAATTATATAAAGTGGGCGGTGCGTCCAAATCAGAGTGGGATGCTTCGAAGATGCAACTCGATGTGAAGAAAACCGCTTATAAGAATCTGCTGGAGAATACCTCTTTGCAAAGCCCTATCAATGGTGTGGTCACTGCACGCAACTATGATAATGGCGATATGTACAGCGGTGGAGAGCCCGTACTTGTAGTAGAACAGATCACTCCGGTGAAACTCCTGATTAACGTGTCCGAAACCTACTTCACGAAAGTGAAAAAAGGTACTCCTGTCGACGTGAAACTCGATGTATATGGCGATGAAGTATTTACAGGAACCATCAATCTGATTTACCCTACCATAGATGCCACTACCCGTACATTCCAGGTAGAGATCAGACTGGATAATAAAGACCAGCGTGTGCGTCCGGGGATGTTTGCCCGTGCGACATTGAACTTCGGTACAGCAGAAAACGTCGTTGTTCCCGATTTGGCAATCGTTAAGCAGGCAGGTTCCGGCGACCGTTATGTATTCGTTTATAAAGACGGTAAAGTATCTTATAATAAGGTCGAACTGGGTAGACGCATGGGTACGGAGTATGAGTTGAAATCCGGTGTACCGGATAACTCACAGGTGGTAGTTGCCGGACAGTCACGTTTGGTGAACGGTATGGAAGTAGAGGTGGAAGCCTCTTCCCAGCCTTCTTCCAAATAAGAGGTGTTCAGTACCTTTCGCCCGATGCTTTTATTAATTAACCTGATTTCAAAACGATCTTCCGGCTCCCTCTTTTGGGGAGAGGAGCAGGGAGAGGCTTTTAAATAAAATAACATGAGTTTATACGAAGGTGCGGTTAAGAAACCGATTATGACCTCCCTCTGCTTTCTGGCAGTGGTGATTTTTGGTCTTTTCTCTTTGTCCAAGTTACCTATCGACTTGTATCCGGACATTGACACGAATACAATCATGGTAATGACCGCTTATCCCGGAGCAAGTGCTTCGGATATAGAAAATAATGTGACTCGCCCGCTCGAAAATACGTTGAACGCAGTGAGCAACCTGAAACATATTACCTCCCGTTCTTCCGAGAATATGTCATTGATTACATTGGAGTTCGAGTTTGGTAACGATATTGACGTTCTGACCAATGATGTGCGTGATAAACTCGACATGGTAAGTTCGCAGCTTCCCGATGATGTCGAGAATCCGATCATTTTCAAATTTAGTACGGACATGATTCCTATCGTGCTGCTTTCCGTACAGGCCAATGAAAGTCAGTCAGCGCTTTATAAGATATTGGACGACCGTGTGGTAAACCCGCTGGCACGTATTCCGGGAGTCGGAACCGTGTCTATCAGTGGTGCGCCGCAACGTGAGATTCAGGTCTATTGCGACCCCAATAAACTGGAAGCCTATCACCTGACTATCGAAACAATCAGTTCCATTATCGGTGCCGAGAACAAGAACATTCCCGGTGGTAACTTCGATATCGGTAGTGAAACATACGCGTTGCGTGTAGAAGGTGAGTTCGATGATTCCCGACAGTTGGCAGATGTAGTGGTAGGTACGCATAATGGGGCAAATGTCTTTTTGCGTGATGTAGCCCGAATCGTCGATACTGTGGAAGAACGTGCACAGGAAACCTATAACAATGGTGTGCAAGGTGCGATGATTGTAGTTCAGAAACAGTCGGGAGCTAATTCGGTAGAAATCTCCAAGAAAGTAGCCGACGCATTGCCGAGGCTTCAGAAGAACCTGCCGAGTGACGTGAAGATCGGTGTCATTGTCGATACTTCCGACAACATTTTGAACACCATCGACAGTTTGACGGAAACCGTTGTTTATGCCTTGCTCTTCGTTGTCATCGTCGTGTTCCTTTTCTTGGGACGTTGGCGTGCAACATTGATTATCTGTATCACCATTCCGCTTTCGTTGATTGCCTCGTTCATTTACTTGGCTATTAGTGGAAATACGATTAATATCATCTCGCTTTCGTCGCTTTCTATCGCTATCGGTATGGTGGTGGATGATGCGATTGTGGTACTTGAAAACGTAACGACCCATATCGAGCGTGGCTCCGATCCGAAACAGGCAGCCGTGCACGGAACCAATGAGGTGGCAATTTCTGTAGTCGCTTCTACGCTGACTATGATTGCCGTGTTCTTCCCGTTGACAATGGTAAGCGGTATGTCCGGTGTACTTTTCAAACAGTTGGGTTGGATGATGTGTGCCATCATGTTTATTTCTACGGTCGCCGCACTATCTTTGACTCCGATGCTCTGTTCCCAGTTGCTTCGTTTGCAGAAGAAACCATCGAAGATGTTCAAGCTCTTCTTTACTCCGATAGAGAAAGCACTCGACGGGCTCGATACCTGGTATGCGAAGATGCTGAACTGGGCTGTACGTCATCGTCCGATTGTCATTGTGGGATGTATTGCTTTCTTCGTTATCAGTTTAATGTGTGCAAAGGGTATCGGTACGGAGTTCTTCCCGGCACAGGATAACGCCCGTATTGCCGTGAAGTTGGAGCTGCCGATCGGTACACGAAAAGAGATAGCGCAGGAACTTTCAGAGAAGTTGACTAACCAATGGCTGACGAAGTATAAAGACATCATGAAAGTCTGTAACTATACAGTCGGCCAAGCTGACTCTGATAATACCTGGGCATCTATGCAGGACAACGGGTCGCATATTATTTCGTTCAACATCAGTTTGGTGGATCCGGGCGATCGTGATATCACTTTGGAAGCAGTCTGTGATGAGATGCGTGAAGATTTGAAAGCCTATCCGGAATTCAGTAAAGCACAGGTAATCCTCGGAGGTAGCAACACAGGTATGTCCGCACAGGCTAGTGCCGACTTTGAGGTTTACGGATATGATATGACGGTAACCGACAGCGTGGCAGCTCGTCTGAAACGTGAATTGCTGAAAGTGAAAGGTGTGACCGAGGTAAATATCAGCCGTAGTGATTATCAGCCGGAATATCAGGTAGACTTTGACCGTGAAAAACTGGCAATGCATGGTTTGAATCTTTCAACTGCCGGTAACTACCTGCGTAACCGTGTCAATGGTGCGGTAGCGTCTAAATATCGTGAAGACGGAGATGAATATGATATCAAAGTGCGTTATGCGCCCGAATTCCGTACAAGTTTGGAAAGTCTCGAAAATATCCTCATTTACAATGCGCAAGGACAATCCGTTCGTGTGAAAGACGTCGGAAAGGTAGTCGAACGTTTCGCGCCTCCTACCATCGAACGTAAAGACCGCGAACGTATCGTGACCGTTTCCGCAGTAATCTCCGGTGCTCCGTTGGGCGACGTAGTGGCTGCCGGTAATAAAGTGATAGATAAAATGGATCTTCCGGGAGAAGTCACCATTCAGATTTCCGGTTCGTACGAAGACCAGCAAGATTCGTTCCGCGATTTGGGAACACTCGGTATCCTGATTGTGATTCTTGTATTTATCGTGATGGCGGCACAGTTCGAGTCACTGACTTATCCGTTCATCATCATGTTCTCCCTGCCGTTTGCGTTCAGTGGTGTCTTGATGGCGTTATTCTTTACGGGTAGCACGTTAAGTGTCATGAGTTTGTTGGGAGGTATCATGTTGATTGGTATTGTGGTGAAGAACGGTATTGTGCTTATCGACTACATCACTCTTTGTCGAGAGCGCGGACTGGCAGTCCTGAACTCTGTGGTAACAGCAGGTAAGAGCCGTCTCCGTCCGGTACTGATGACTACTGCCACTACCGTTCTCGGTATGATTCCGATGGCTATCGGTGGCGGTCAGGGTTCTGAAATGTGGAGCCCGATGGCGATTGCCGTAATCGGTGGTCTGACAGTATCTACTGTTTTGACGTTGATTCTGATTCCTACGCTGTATTGTGTATTCGCAGGAACAGGTATCAAGAATCGTCGTCGTAAACTCCGTCGTCAACGTGAATTGGATGTTTACTTCCAGGCGAATAAAGACAGTATTATTAAGAAATAATAAAGAAAGAATATGAAATCAGTATTGATAACATTCGATCAGGCTTATTACGAGCGAATCATGGCGTTACTCGACCGTTTGGGATGCCGTGGTTTTACGTACCTCGAAAAAGTACAGGGACGTGGTTCAAAGACAGGCGATCCGCATTTCGGAAGCCATGCCTGGCCAAGTATGTGTTCGGCTATCCTGACGGTAGTCGATGACAGCAAAGTCGATCCGTTGCTCGACACCTTGCATAAGATGGACTTGGAAACGGAGCAATTAGGCTTGCGGGCATTTGTGTGGAACATTGAACGGACTATCTGACCGATGTCCGGCATGTAAATAAGTAAAAAGGGAGAATCTCATAAATAATGTAGATTCTCCCTTCTTTTTTATTGCTTTTCTCTATCTTTGCAGCCTGAAAATGTCCGGCACCGATGAAGCCTCCTCCGGCACCGATAAGGAGATGGTTCGGCACTGAGGAAGAGGTAGCTCGGCACCGGGTAAAAACAAGAACTAAAATAGTGCCTATATCTACTTGTAAAGATGGAGATAATAAAGAATTATTTGAAATATTCGTTGTGGTTCGTACTGATTGTGTTTGCAGTCTTACTCGGGCTTCATTGGCTTCCGGCGCTGACTATTGACGGGCACACGATGAGGCGTGTAGACCTTTTGAGCGACCTTCGTTATCCGGAATCAGAGACTGCCGCAGCTGATTCGGACAGCATCCCTTTGCCTCCTGTTGTAAAACCTGCCTTTGTAGATACCTGTCGTACAGGTATGACTTGCATTGAAGATTACAGTGATTCCACTCTCCGGGGGATGACTCCTTTTTATAAAGCACTCGACCGTGTCTCTTCCGATGACTCCGATGACAAACAGGTGCGTATTGCCGTATTCGGAGATTCCTTTATCGAAGCGGATATCTTTACGGCTGACTTACGCGAAATGCTTCAGAAACAATTCGGCGGTTGTGGTGTAGGTTTTGTTACCATCACTTCCATGACAAGCGGTTACCGTCCTACGGTGCGACATACGTTTGGCGGATGGTCCAGTCATGCGGTAACAGACAGTGTCTATTTCGATAAGAAGAAACAAGGCATATCCGGTCATTATTTCGTTCCCCGCAACGGAGCTTATGTAGAACTGCGCGGGCAAAATAAATATGCCTCCCTGCTCGATACTTGCCAGCGTGCCTCCATCTTCTTCCATAGCAGAGACTCCGTCCTCCTTTCTGTCCGTGTGAACAAAGGAGAAAACAAGAATTATTCATTAGGCCCTTCCGACGGATTGCAGCAAATCCAGGTGGACGGGCGCATCGGCTCTATCCGTTGGACAGTAGACCGTGCAGACTCTACATTGTTCTATGGTTTGACAATGGATGGAAAGAAAGGAATCATTCTCGACAACTTCTCGTTGCGTGGCAGTTCCGGTCTTTCTCTGCGGGGCATTCCTCCACAAATGTTGAAACAGTTTAACCGTCAACGTCCTTACGACCTTATTATCCTCGAATATGGTTTGAATGTAGCTACCGAACGGGGACGCAATTATGATAACTATCAAAAAGGACTGCTCACAGCTATCGAGCATTTGAAAGAATGTTTCCCACAAGCAGGAATCTTGTTGTTGAGCGTCGGCGACCGTGATTCTAAAAACGAGAACGGCGAACTTCGTACCATGCCCGGTGTGAAGAATCTGATTCGTTATCAGCAGAACATTGCAGCCGAAAGCGGCATCGCCTTTTGGAATATGTTTGAAGCAATGGGCGGAGAAGGCAGCATGGCAAAACTGGTGCATGCCAAACCTTCTATGGCAAATTACGATTATACGCATATAAACTTCCGTGGCGGCAAGCATTTGGCGGGACTACTTTATGAAACGATGATTTATGGTAAGGAACAATATGACAGGAGGCGTGCTTATGAGCAAGAATAATCTGCAGTCTGTCTTTATTCTTATTCTCGCCGGTATGTTGAGTGTTCCTTGTTTCCTTGCGGAAGCAATCGCACAAGATCGTATACCTGTATGTCCTCCACTGGGAAAGACCGCAAAACTTATAAAGCCCTTACGGGAAATGAACTGGGCGAATGATACGATCACTGTACAAATATCCTTCCCTTCAGCTTTCCGCGAAACTGGTCGGAACGAAGTTATTGACAGCATCGCTCTGCTGGCTCCCGTCTTTGAACATCTCCGTCAGGTGCGTGCCGGACTCTCCGAAGATACAGTCCGCATCGTTCATATTGGCGACAGCCATGTACGTGGACATATCTACCCTCAAACCATCGGTGCCCGTTTGACAGAAACTTTCGGTGCTGTTTCTTATATAGATAAAGGCGTCAACGGAGCTACTTGCCTTACCTTTACCCATCCGGATCGTATTGCCGAAATTGCCGCCCTGAAGCCCGAATTGTTGATTCTCTCTTTCGGAACCAATGAAAGCCATAACCGGCGTTATAATATAAATGTGCACTACAATCAGATGGATGAACTGGTGAAACTGTTGCGCGACAGTCTTCCTAACGTACCCATTCTTCTGACTACCCCTCCCGGTTCTTATGAAAGTTTCCGGCAGCGAAGGCGTAGACGCACGTATGCCATCAATCCACGTACAGCGACAGCAGCGGAAACCATTCGTCGTTATGCAAAAGACCATCGTCTGCTCGTGTGGGATATGTACGATGTAGTCGGAGGGAAGCGCCGTGCCTGCACGAACTGGACGGACGCAAAACTGATGCGGCCCGATCATGTACATTATTTACCCGAAGGATACATCCTGCAAGGAAATTTATTATACCAAGCACTTATCAAAGCATATAATGACTATGTTTCCCATTGATATAGATTTCAGTAGACTGAAAGAGGTACTTACCTACGATCCGCAAGCGCCAATGATATTCAGCAGCGGTATCTTCCTTTGGTTGTTCGCTGCTTTCATGGTGGTGTATGTGTTGCTACAACGCAAATACACCGCCCGTATCATGTTTGTTACTCTCTTCTCCTATTATTTTTACTATAAGAGTAGCGGCACCTATTTTTTCCTGCTTGCCATAGTCACCGTTGCCGACTTTTTCCTTGCGCAACTTATGGATCGTGTAGAGGGTTATTGGAAACGTAAAGGATTGGTCGCTTTGAGTTTGGGAGTTAATTTAGGACTTCTTGCTTATTTCAAATATACCAATTTTCTGGGTGGAGTGATTGCGTCATTGATGGGAGGAGAATTTACCGCTCTCGATATATTCCTGCCGGTCGGCATCTCCTTTTTCACTTTCCAGTCATTGAGCTACACCATCGACGTTTACCGAAGAGACATAAAACCATTGACCAATCTTTTGGACTATGCCTTCTACGTATCTTTCTTCCCCCAGTTGGTGGCAGGACCTATCGTGCGTGCCCGCGACTTTATTCCGCAAATCCGGAAACCCCTATTCGTCTCGCAGGAAATGTTCGGACGCGGAATTTTTCTGATCGTTTCCGGTCTTTTCAAGAAAGCTATCATATCCGATTATATCAGCATCAACTTTGTGGAACGTATTTTTGATAACCCTACTCTTTATTCCGGTGTTGAGAATCTGATGGGAGTCTATGGTTATGCTTTACAGATTTACTGTGACTTTTCCGGATATAGCGACATGGCTATCGGTATCGCCTTATTATTAGGTTTCCATTTCAATCTCAACTTTAATTCACCTTATAAGTCTGCCTCTATTACGGAATTTTGGCGTCGTTGGCACATCTCTTTATCCAGTTGGCTAAAAGATTATTTATACATTTCTCTGGGAGGAAACCGAAAAGGTAAATTCCGGCAATATCTCAACTTGATAATTACCATGTTCTTGGGCGGTCTGTGGCATGGCGCCTCCTGGAACTTCGTTCTTTGGGGAACTTTTCATGGAGTAGCTCTGGCATTACATAAAATGTGGATGTCTATCACCGGGCGTAAGAAAGGAGAGGAAAGTCACGGTTGGCGCCGTGTGTTTGGAGTAATTATCACTTTCCATTTTGTCTGCTTCTGCTGGATATTCTTCCGCAATGCCGATTTCCAGAATTCAATGGATATGCTGGGGCAGATATTCACTACTTTCCGTCCGCAGCTGTTCCCGCAATTACTTGAAGGATATTGGAAAGTCTTTGCGTTGATGTTGCTTGGCTTCCTGCTTCATTTTGCTCCTGATAGTTGGGAAAATGCAGCTTGTCGAGGAGTGATCCGTTTGCCGTTCCTAGGAAAAGCAGTATTGATGGTCGCTTTGATTTATCTGGTTATTCAAATGAAGAGTTCGGAGATTCAGTCGTTCATATATTTCCAATTCTAATTAGTTAAATTTACTCCTGTACATTGGTTTAAAACCAAGAACTCGTTTCTCACCGAGAAACAATTTGTTCCTCACCGAGGAAACTACAGTTTCTCGGTGAGGAACAAATTGTTGGTTAAAATTCGGAAATGAGGTTTCCAATAAGTCTTGATAAAGTAAAGTCTACCTCTGTACCGTTGTGTATGGCAGAGATAGACTTGCTGGAGGATTTTTTGAATATCGATTGGCTTTACTATTGTTCTAATTCTACGGAATGTCTTTGATGCAACGAAGCCGGTTTCTCCTAGAAGATTTAGTTGAAGCGTCTATCGTAAGACCATAATTAACATCAATAGAACCACAGAGCGCTTCTTTGGGGCGACTTGTAGAGGAGCGTTCTGTGGAACTCCAATATCCGCTATTGTAATAAGTTTCTGTCTTAACTTTGTTTAATGCATTAAAACCAGTTTCAGAAGATTTTTTTTCTAATTCGTGCGCAAATATTAGAATCATGGATAATTCCCGGCTATTTGGTACGCGCCAACTTCCGGGCTCGTCTGTACCACTTTTCCCTTTATAAGCGTAGCATCCGGTATTCATTGCTTTTGATGAAATATCCCAACTTTGGGTATTGGCTGTATTGAGCCTTCCATTCGCTTCCGCCCAAGTCATAGTGATGCTGTTCTTTCCCGGAGTCCCTGCGGCATTCTGGAGTATATCACTGGCAGTGTTACTTTTCGTGTCGCCGTCATTATACACGTCCGTAGGTGATACAATAAATTTTGGTGAAGAAAAAGAAGAAACTAAAATTCCATTGGTGATGGTACTACCGGTTATCGGGTAATTTTTTCTCACGCGGAAAACAGTTTTACCTAATGGTTTGGAAGCGTCGCTTTGAGAGACACTTTCGTCATATTCTGTACCTGTGGTAGAATAACTATATAGATCCAGTTTTTCATATAACTCGGCTTTCCCTTCGGCAGTCGTTCTATCTAGGATTCCGTAAGGCAAAGTTGATAAATCTATCATTGCATAGCTGTCTGCTCCGTCTGTATATGTGGTAACTTTGGTTCCTGCTTTTCTTTCTGGAGAAACAGGTATGTTTCTGACACAGCGAACTTCTTTCGAACTGTTTTTATTTGTGTTGCTGGAATTCCAGCCTGCCAATTCTATCGACCAGCCGGGAGCAGTGCTTGCATCTAGTTCTAATGCTAATGCCATCGGGCTATTATAAATGATAGTTCCGGCGGAAGCTAGTATCCCGAATGCCTGATATGCGGATGGTAAATACCATTCAAGTTCATTATTATCAGGGTCATCCGGGAGATAGTCTATCACACCATTTCCATTTTTATCTCTATTTAAGTCATGACAGAATCTTGCGTGGAAGCTGTTATAGTAGTTATATTGATATAAATCTATATTGCCATTGATTTTTCGCATAGTTGGAATGATGCTCTCCCGCCCATTATTAACAACATAGTTACCAGGATTCGTTGCTAAATTAAATGTTGCTTGCTTACCGTTCATAAAACTGCAGTAGTTTGTTTCGGCATCCTTATCCTTATTCCATGTATAAAAGGTCATAACATTATAATATCCAGAATATATGTAGTTTGCTGGTGTTATTTGATCGTCAATTCTGCTCTTATGCTCATCAAACGCATCAATGATGAGTCCCTCTGTGTATTGCCCATCTTTTATTTCACCGCCAAACAGCCCGGCATAATGTCCTCTTTTTTGTTTAATGGTATATGTTCCTTTCTTGCTTTTGGGGATTCCTTCAGCGTTTATTTCTTCGGTAGTCACTTGTACATAGAGAGTTCGCTCATATACGAAATCGGAAGTGGTGTAGTTTGTAACAGCCTTATAAATCTTGTTTCTATCGAATTCGGGGTCTACAATCATCCCATTCTCATCGGTGATATACTCGTCCGCATATAGGTATAGTTTGAATCGTGTTGGCACGAAAATATTGGTTTCTATCTGATTGGTGAGTGTATTTGCGCCACCATTACGCACCACTTCCGTATAATTTGGGTATGATGAAAGTTGAAGCCAGTTCTCTGTTGGAGAGTTCATGTTGACTAATTGTGTACATTTTGCATCCTTATAAATGCCGACAGTTACCTTCCGCCCTTGTGCATAGATGATAACAGGCCGCCATCCGTAGTGGGCATCAAAATAAACACCGGTTGCTCCAATTATATCTCCTGTTCCGTTTCCGCTGGATGAGCGAGTGGAGGATGAAAGATAAACTTTCTGTTCGGCCGTATATGAACGGATACGTCCATCATTAAGATCAACAGAATTGATGATTGTCCGGAGATCATAATAGCTGTTTATTTCCACATCAAAATTATCCGTGTTGTTATTTCCAACATATATCTGGTGGACTGTATAAAGACTTCGACTGCTTTTGGCGTATGACCACGCTTCGATATTTGTACCGGCTTCGGGCGCTTTTCCCGTTCCGTCGGTCACTTTCCGGTATCTGTCCCTTTCGGATGCTATATCTGCTACGGTTCCTTGTTTGTTCTGCGCAACATACCATTGCGATGTGAAGAAGCCGTCCGTGTCCTTGTCTGCGTCTTCGAAAGCATTGTCGCTTTCCAGGTCTGCCATTGGGATATTGTCTATTACGTCTTTATCTGCCGATGCGGGGTTGATACATAATTTGATGGGTACTTTGAGTAACCTCATACCTTCGAGCGTGTTTTCCGTGACATCGAATTTATGTTTCAGTGTGATGCGGGATACCAGCCGTTTAACTTCTATACCGCCGGAGAAACCATCCGGTGTGCCGTAGACAATTTCACCGTTGTCGCTATCTCCGGTTTTTCTTACGCTGACTCCTTTTGCGGCTCCGGCGTATGGAATTTCGCTCTCCATGGTTATCCGCGAATAGTAGAGTCCGTTTCTGTTGTCAACATAATCCAGTTGCAGGTTTTCAAGTTCGTTGATGTTTCGTATTTCCGCCAGGTTGGCCGCTACGGTTACTTTTTTGCCTAAAGCTACCAGGTAAAGCGTCTGGTCAGTGCCCACGCGTAGCGTGACATTCAGCAGAGCCATGTCGTTTACCATCGTCACCTCGTCGGAAACCTGCTGGGGCGAGCCATGTATGGAGCCGTCGCTATGAAACTGAAACAACCATAGATTGTACAGTTCCGTCACCTCTCCCGAACGTGTTTTGGCCGGAGATGTCTCTTTGAAGAATTCTACAGAGAAAGCATTATCAGTGGACATACTTCTCGATTGTAGTTCCTGCGGACTCGAAGCCGGAGGTATCTTAAAGCTAAGTTCTACTTTCACGCGTTCGCCTTCTTCTCCATTGCCGGAAGATGGCAACAGTTCTTCTCTGACGCATGAGGTCAGAGCCATTATTGTCAGCACTATCAGTATGTTTGTGGTTTTATTTTTCATGGTCACTTCGTGTTTTGGTAATAATTATAAGAGCTTGATGATATATCGCGATACCCAGATTCGTCTTTCTCTTTCATATATACAACAAAAGAAAGTCCGATAACATCCGGCGTATCATTAGCGAGTATATCCAGTTCCACGTCATATTCGTGTTGGTTTCCATCTGTAATGGTTGCAACTGTACTTTCTTCACCGCGGGGAGCGCTGAGATAAGTATACCGGACTTTAAGTTGAGCTCCTATGGGCATGGCTACGTCGTCAGGAGTAAGTTCGATATGTATGGTATACTTGCCTCCCTCTCCTTTTATTCTATTATCAGTTCCCAGACCATTAATACTTGGTATTCCTCTGATGCTATATCTGTTCTGTGTTATCGTGAAATAATAAGTAGTCTCTTCACCGGTGAAGTGCATGGAAGTGAACTTCACTCCAAAGGTGCGGTCTTCGGTCCTTGATTCTCTGCGTGCGATGTACGCTTTGGGAGTCTGGGTATAAGAACCTTCGATTTCGTGCATAACTCCTGTGGCTAAAGGTGTGAATGAGAAGTCATCGAAATTCATGGAAGTTCCTACGTGGTCTCCGCTCTTGATAAGTTCCATTTTCCAGTATGGCACGTTACTGTCCACATAGAAAGGCAGTCCGTTGATGGCTGCTCCCTTATAGTTTACGGACGTAGGCGGGTTGATTGTTATACGGGCTGCAGGAATGTTGTTTCTTACGCAACGAACGGTATATCCTTGTCCGGGAGCGGCTGCGCCGAGCACTGCTGCTGTCGGATTCTGGCTGTCGAAGGAGAATGCCTTGTTGCTTTCCGTGCTCCAATAGTTTCCCTTGTAATAATGGGAGGAAACCAGCACTCCGCTTTCATTGCGGTACTTGACGTTGGGTATCAGCAGTTCATGAAAAGAACAGTATCCATTATTATTTTCACTTTCTGCCCCGTTTGCTGCCTTCATCAATATGGCATATTCGGTAGGATTGGCCATGTGCCACTGTTGGTTGTCTACCTTCCCTTCCACACCTATCTGATGAGGGGATAATGCTGCCAGACGACAGGGATCTCCCTTACCCTGTGCTACCAGTTCGGGCGTATTCCCTGATGGGATATTGCTCGCATCCGTGATATAAGGGACATCATCCCAGCTACCGATACCCGTCACATTGAAATTTCCGGGATACCAGATTACATCATTGGTCGCTTCAACAGCCGTCGGGGCAGTGAACCCCTGCTCTATAGTGGTCGTAGCATCATTTCCGGTAGCTATCAGGCTGCCGTATTTGAACAGGGCATCGTGGTAGGCGTCGCCTTTATATACTTTAAGTATGCCGGAATAAGCCGTGTAGTCACTCCACACATTGACATTCTTGTTGAAGTCCGCCTCCCGGTCACTCACGATGACCAGTCCTTCTACCGGCTTCCAGTTTACCGTGATGTTGTACAGCTTGACAGGTTCAATCACCACATAGATGCCTTTGCTGCCTATCTGTTTAATGGTCGCATAGACATTATAATTGGTATTACGAAGGAGTCTGAAATTAGCATCTCCTTCACGGAGCAGTATCTTGTACGTAGTGGGTACGCCCCCATAAGTTGCGTTGATAAACAAATAAGCGGCATTATCCGGGTCAGTAGCTTTTGTTCCGTCGTCCGTTCCATTCTCATAGAACGATTTTTCCGCAATAATGGCGGTAGGAAAGGGGTGGTACTGTTTGCCGTTGTACTCTTTGCCTCCCCCGGATGCGGAAATTGTAAATTCGGGACCGTTGAAAAGATTCAGATTGGTATTGTCGGTATCCTGTTGGTCTATCAGATAACTGTAACGCGGTATATTGCTAACCTGCACGTTGCTGATTTTTATTTCTTCCGTCACCGCATCGTCCTGTCGCAAAAACACGGATACTTGCGACATCACGCGGGGCATATCGATGCTTGCGGTTGTGGATGCTGTCGTGAAATCACCTTTGTATCTGCCGCCTTCCGAATTGTATACGGGGCGCAGTTGCGCCATTCCTTGTCCGGACGTCGTTCCCGGTTGAATCTTTATCTCTCCCAGATTGGCCAACGGCATATTGCCGGAGGTCAGCGCGCTGCTTTGCCAGTCGAATCCGGCGCCGTCGATATCCGTACGCTTCGTCACGGCATTCAGTTTCTCCGTCAGTTCGGGCGTCTCGTTGATGATGGCGGCGAAAGAATATACTCCCGGGCTGACAGCAAGATTGAACAACCCGCTGTCGTCAATGTTCAGCGTCCCGTTGGAAGTGGTATAATTATTTAATAATGTCTCATTCTGAAAGAGCATGAAACGCACTTTCTCTATGGTCACTCCCTCCACCACGCTGCCGGCAAAAGCTCTGGTCTTTATCTGTACGGTCACTTTCTCCGCTTCAGGCAGGTTCATGACAGCAGACTCTTTGGCGCAGGCCGACAGGAGTGCGGCTGCAACCAATGTCAGTATTCTATTTCTTATTCTCATCTTCATATCCTATTCAGCAGGTTTCACGTTCACAATTTCCCATTCTCCGATAAAGATTCTGATGTCCAGGTTAGCGCCGATGCGTACTTCCACCGGATGTTCGTATATCCGGTCGAAATCGCTCTGCGATTGGTAGATATACGCTCCCGTGTCGGGGTTGCGTGCCTTGAACAGCATACTGACGATGTCAATCGGCTGTTCCGGAATCCTGCGTCCGCCGGGTGTCTCGATATATAAAAGCACCGGGCGGTCCATTGTCAGCCGCAATACCTTGATGTCGGCAGAGAGCGTGTTCGCGTCCATCGACGTCTTGAATGGAGAGTAGCGGACGGAGCGGGTGTACCTGTCAAATGTGTTGTCGGACTTATACCTCTCGTCGGTAGCAACCGCCCACAGTTTGAAGTCCATATCCCGGTTCGTGGCGGGCGTGTCCCGGACTTCCGGCGTGAGATGCTCCGTTCCGCTTAAAGTGATTTTCAGTAGGTTGGTGTTGCGGATTAGTTCGATGCGGCGTGCGGTGACCACGCTGTTTTTAACTTCCACGGTTTCATAGGTATACATATCGCTTTGGGGATGGCGGGAGCCTGCCGCGCCATACCACAGGTCGTTTATCTCCTCTGCTTCCGGAACAAGTTCTTCGGGCAGTCCGGATGCCGTCCGGCATTTTAAGAACATATAGAGGTCGTCCGCCATTGTCGCTCCCAGCGTGACGTCTTTCCTTAAATTATGGCTTACCGGATTTTTCATTTCTCCATGAAAATAAGTAGTGTTGTCTTTCTGCCCGTTATCCGCCCATGATATAATTCTGTATTTTCCCGGCGGCACTTTATCCAGATTCATCACATACTCGTCAGAGAGCTTTCCCCACGGGTTCGGTTTTGACACCGTCTGTATCTGTCCGTTTTGCAGGTAACTATATTCCAGTTTGTCTCCGTTGTCTGTCGCGTGGAGTTGAAGTATGCCCTCCGTGTCAAACAGGTACACGTGAATCCGCCGCACCTTTTCGCCGAAGAGATTGCCGTTGCCGGTATGATGGGTGAAGTAGAAATCGAGTCTGAGTCCCGAAAAGCAATCTTCCGTGTTCTCTTTGGTGCATCCTGCGAAAAGAGATGCAGTAATTAGGAGTATTCCTATGAGATATGTTTTATTCATTCTTTCTTTTATTTTCTCCGGTTAAAGTTCTACTTCCAAGTCTTTGTCTCTCCACTTGGAGACACGAAGCCCGAGTGCTAGATCTGCGCCTTCAGGTTCGGGCACGTGAGACGTCTGATCGAAATCTTTGATGATGGGATCTGACTCCGTCACTTTATCGCCATCGGTAATGCGAACGTCCAAACCCAATGACCATGGGGTGATAACGACATCATCAAGGTCGAGGGAATAGCAATACCCCGGCTTAAATGCGTTGATAATTTCATTATTACTTTTGTCGCTGAATGCCCTGACCGTCAGCCAGCGTTTTATCTTATCGGTACTAAAGCCCATAATCAGATGAGGCATTCCGTCTTTGATTTGTTGCAAAGTAGCGTCTGCCGCCACCGATTGGGGAAAAAGATGAAAAGCGTTCACCTTTGTAGTCTCTGATGTTCTTGCGTCATACATATTGGACTGCTGTCCTCCTTTCTTGTATTCAGCAAAACCTGTGGTCATGTTCCAGTCGGAGATACCATCGTTTGTATTCTTTATGATAGTGGCGGCGTTGAGGCTCGGCTTGAAATAATTCATATAAAAATAGAATCCGGTTGGCGTGCTGTTGATATCGAAGCCGTCGGGGAAGGGCGACCGGATGAGCCGGACACGATAGGAATAGATAGCGGCAGCGGTAGCGTTCGTTCCGTATTTCTTCCTGAAATTCTCCCGCGCGCCTGCTTCGGCTACGGTGATATCGGCTTCGGTGAAGTTCTTGATTTTGTCTCTGCCTGCGGTTCCGTCCGTCCAGTCGAATGAAGCGCCTGTGGTTGCAGGGTTGGTGACCACGATTTCGCCCGGTATGATTTCAAACCGGCTCAATACGGGAGCCACTTCCACGATGGCTTTCACCTTGACGGAGAAAGGGTCCGATTCCTCGGGGATGACGATAATTTCTTTGGTAACTCCTTCGTAAGGAATCTCTGTCCGGTTCATGGTAGGGGCGGGCGGGTCGTCCTGGCTGCTCACCTGTAACTGGTTGATAAGCGGATTCTCCTCTTTAAACCGGTTTATCGTCACTTTCACGTATTGGGTTGTTACCGGAATCTTGGGTATGGAGAGTCTTGCCAATTCTCCGATGGCGGTATTCCTGATGCCTGCAATCTCTGCATCGGTGGCTGTATAGGTGAATATAGGAGCGGCTTCAAGAGATTTATATAAATCGACTTTCAGCGTTTTTACTTCTGTGAAAGGCAATACATATCCTTTGCCATCGTTGCCGGTGATGGGGTCGTCTACGGCTCTGGTGGAGATGCTGCCTAACGATAAATTAATTTGTAGCTCGATGCCGGAGGCTTCCGGTGAAGCAACGCGGCTCTCCTGGCTACAACCTGTCAGCATGGCAATCAACCCTACGAAAAAGACTTTTCTCATAATTCTGCATCAAAAAATGAATCTCATACTAACCGTTACAGGGTGCGGTTATCACCCGTTGCCGTCATTCTTTCCGGGGGAAGGGAGACGGCTTCGTGAAGGGAAGTGGTAATCAGCCACGTCCCCCCTTTTTTATGCGTCGTTTAACGTCCGGTAATGGTCGTAATTACCACTCGGGTTTCACGTTGACAATGGTCCACTCGGTGATCTTGACAAGAACGTCGAGGTCTTTGCCTACCGGTTCCGGGTTCGGATCTGTCGGGTCTACGGGTTCCGGTATTTCAGGACCAGCTGTACTGTTAGCGGTAACTTTCAGCTTGGCGGAATATTGATTAATATTAATATCGGCGGCATCCAACACGTATACTTTGCCGGCTTCGAAAGAGGTAATCAATGTTCCCGGCAACGCATCTGTTGTTCTCAATGCACGGATTGTCAGCCAGCGGGGGGTGGTTGTACCGTTTGCTTTAGTGGTAAGTTTCAGAACGAAGTGCGGCATACTTGTTTTTACATCGGTGGTACTGGCGGACGTGCCGTTTGTCGCTGTTTGAGGGAATAAATTGTATGCGATAACTTTGTCTGCTTCTACAGTGGTATCGAACATTTTTTCCATATCACCATCTATTTTATATTTATCCTTAGCAGCATCGTTCCAGTTACCTGCACCGTCGTTGGCATTTAAGACCAGATTTCCACCTTTGGTGAGAGGAATATTATTCATATAATATCCGTCAATACCTGTAATCGTGTATGCAGCATCGTATTCATACGTGACAGTGTATGTGAAGCTCCATGTCGGATCGGGAGAGCCCGGATTTGCTTTTCTCCACGCTTCTTGAGCGGCCTTTTCTGCCGCTGTAATTGTAGCATCGCTTACATGGTCTTTAGCCTGATCTTTTGTTCCGTTTTCAACTCCGCTTGGTAGTGTACCGCTTGTTGAACTATTCACCTTAATGTCTGATGCCTTGCCGTGAAACTCGAAACGTGATAATACAGGCGCTACTGAAACTTCGACACTGTAAAGGTCGTTCGTGCTGCCGTCTGTTCTTTCCCCTCCTGGTGTTTTCAATGTGATATCTTCAGGTGTACCACGATATTCCATCTTCGTGTATCCTATCTGCAAGTCATTGATGTCGGCAGCGCTCTTATCAACGTTCATATAAACGTTCACTTTAGTCGTAGCGCTGGGAATGTTGCTAATATTAACGGGTTTGCGGCCTGCAGCAGCGGCAGTCTGGTCGTCACCTTTTGCCGTAGCTACCTGCTCGGGTGTAAAGTCATACGTGCCAAGCGAAGCATCGGATGCGTTGAAATACTCGATGGTAATGTTTTGAATATTGCTTCTGACCGCTGTTATTGCTGTGGTCACTTCGTCATCGCTCATTCTCGTTTTAGGAGTAGCGACATCAAAAGAAAAATCGAGTGATTTCAGGTTCGTTGTTTCTTGGGTCACCTCGTTGTTCTCATTGGAGCAAGCGGAGAGAGTGGCGGCGAATAAAGCCATGAAAATAATTTTCTTCATTGTTTTTATAAATAAAATGTTTAATAATTGCGTCAGCTTTTGCTTTAGCTTTTGTTTTGCCCGTTTGATAGTTTGGTCCCTAAACAAACTATAGGTGAATGCTTACCTGTAGGAGGTTGTTTTTTGTTATGCTTTCCTGTTTTTTAAAAGTGTTTATAAATCAGTTATTTATCTCTGTTATTAATCTTTGTTGTTCATCTCTGCTGTTTTTTCTTTGACTGTTGTTGCCTGATAAGAATGGCATTCTCCTGTTTCTTTGTCATTTCTGCCAGATTTTGTTTGGCTTCCGGCAGTCCGGCTTCCGTTGCTTTGTTCAGGTGTGATGCTGCTTTGTCATAGTTGCCGCAAAGCGTTTCCAGTACTCCCATTGTGTTGTGGTATTCGGGGATATCGAGTGATTTTTCTATTTTGCTCAAATATCGCTTGGCGTAGACCGTATCTTTGCGTGACAACGCGGCTGCTGCTGCATTCAGATTGGCGGTCACGTCGTCGGGATATAGCTTCACGGCAGTTTCGAACAGGTCGATAAACTCTTGTGATCCCTTTTCGTAGGTGTTGGCAACAAGGAACATCTCATTCAAGCTAAGGTTTTGCGGACGGCTTTTGAATACCTCTTTAGCCTGTTCGATGCTGAAATTTCTGACGTCAAAGTCAATCTTACAAATCGCTTTGCGAAGCAAGGGGCAGAACTCCCGGATGATGTATCTGTATGGCTCGCCGCCTTTCAGATTCATCAATGTTTTTTTGCGCCTCACTTGGTCAGCGTAGCCACATTCGGCCGGGAAAGACCCGATGAACTCCAATACTTCTTTACGATACGGCATTTGGGATGCCTCTACACATTCTTTGAGTCCGTCCCAGTTCTCACCTCCGAAAGCGACTTGGTATAAACTCCGCGGATAATCGAATTGTGAAGCCAAATAACCGGTCAGTGCTTTGGCCCGACCTTCGGACAACCGTTGATTGTTGGACAGCAAGCCTTCCGGTGAAGCGTAGCCGATTACGTTGATTGCGCGGACTGTGACGTCCGGGTCGTCTTTTATCCCGGCAACGAGGTCGGTGACTTTCTTCAGTTCTTGCGGATTATTCATGTAATCGGGGCGGATGTCGGTCTTGTTTACAACGAAATCCAGAAAAGCCTCGCTGATGATTTCGCGTCTCTTTACCGGTTCGACGACAGGTTGCACGTATGCCATGCTGGGAGTTATTTCGTACGGCTCTATTATTTTCTCTAGCGTTATCCGGTTGGCAAGCATGGTGATGCCTATCCTCCGCGCAGGATTGCCGCAGCCGCAAAGGTCTTCATACATATCCAGCTTTGCGTCCGCCATCCACGGGTTGTATTTCACGGCTACGCTGTATGCAATTGTTTTTGCGTTCCCCGATTTGAATCCGGGGACGACTGCATACGGAGCTTCTGCGGCATACGCCGTTTTTTCCCGGTTACTCATCAAGGCGGTTTCCCGTCGGTACACGTTATAGTTTTCACGTCCTTTGACGACTACTTCGGGCAGGTCCAGTCTGTCGCCTGCCGCTACCAGAGTGGGAATCAGGCTGATCGAACGACGTGAATCTACGTTTACCCCGGAAATGTCGAAAGAGAGTTTCACGTACACTGAATCCCCTTCTTGTTGCAGGGACAGCGCCGTGACGTGTATTTTCCCGGAATACTCTTTTTGCTGTGCTGATGTGTTCGTGCAGAACAACAACACGATGACGAATAGCATATATTGTCTTTTCATGTTTGTTTGTCTATTTAAGGTAATATATCAGTGATATTCCTGCTTTCGTAGGACCGAAATAATTTCTGCTTTCTGTTCCGATCTTTTCGCCGCACTTTTGGCATTTGTACTTGTCATAGTGCAAGCGTGCATATCCGATTCCTAGATTGGCTTCAATACTCCATCGTATGCCTAGAAAGAAGTTGTAGCCGTATGAAATTCCCCCTCCGTAGCCATAGCCTTCGAAGCGGTATTCTTTAGAACCTTTTCCGAATATGAGTGGCAAATCCTGTTGCGCAATATTATATTGGCTACCGAGAACGTGCACTCCGAGAAAGTGTCCGGAGAAGCGTTGGCATAGCCAGTAACGATATTCTATTTCGCCTAGCCAGTGGACTAGTTTTTTGTTGTTTTCAGCCGTTCCGTCAAGATTCCAGGGATTATAGCCGCCGCCTAAATCGAGTGTGCTTCTTTTACCCAAACCTATTTCAAGACTAAGATTCGGGGTATAGGTATAACCTCCGTAAAGTAAATTTGTTTTTATGGCTATATCCTGCGCTCTCGAGTATGAAACGAGGAGGGTTAGGATGAGGAGGGTGAAAATACTTCTTATTTTCATTATATTTACTTGTTGATTATTTTTGTATGTGTGTTTTTAAGTTTGTACTATTTGCCAGTTTGTTTCGTTAATTGAAAAAAATGTAATATCTGCCTATTCTTTCTCTTCAAAAGAGACGGAATAAAACTTGTATTATGTGCGTAATCGTCTTATAATTAGATGTGTAGTTGTGCGCTTGGCTGACGGAAAGTTCCTTTTATTTGTGAAATATGGGTAAATATATTTGCGGTAGCTTGAATTCATAGTGATCTGATTATTTTGAATATAGCTTAAACATTGTTTGAGAAATACTTGCGAGTAAAGATTTAAATTGTTTATTTTGCAAATAAATATTTTATTCCGTCTCTTTTGAAGAGAAAGAATTGCAGTGAATAATAATGTGTAAATCAATTGATTATGCATAGACTTTAATTCCATCTTGCAGTCCTGCATATATTCTTATATACCGGAAATCAGTTTGGCATTAGCATCATCAATCACGGACCTGTCAAGAGATGAGAGATATATTCGGGTTGTCTTTTCGCTATTATGTCCCATACTTTCACTGATGATTTGTGTAGATATACCTTTTTTCTTGGCTAGTGTAGCCCAACTATGGCGCGCCACGTATGAAGTCAAAGGTTTGGGAAGTCCCATGAAGCCGGAGATTTTCTTTAAATGAATATTATGAAGTCTCAAGGCACTATCATAATTCTGTGTACTTTCTGATAAAACAGGAAATAAGAAAGTTCCGTTACTGTAATGAGAGTATCTATCAATAATAGTTTTTAAGCATATTTCTAGTTTTATGCTAAGTTCTTGTCCGGTCTTATGGCGTCGGTAAATAATATATTCTCCTTGAATATTCTCTTTGGTTAGGTACGCCAGATCAATAAAAGCCATCCCTCGTGCATAAAAGCTGAACATAAACATATCGCGTGAAAAAGCCAATCGTGGTTTTGACGATAAATCCAATGTTTTTAATCTTGATATGACATCTTCGTCTATTGCCCGTTTGATGGTTTTATCATTGCCTACGAATACTTTTTTAAATGGATGCTTTTGTTCTGTATAGCTTTCTTCGACAGCTCTATTATAAATGGCTCTTAGGTTTCGCATATAGAATGAAATAGTATTATTACATATCTGCTGCTCTTTCAGATATCTTTCGTAGTCTGAAATAAGTTTAGGAGTCAGTTCTTCGAAAGAAATGTCAACTCCGTTTCTGAACCGGAGGAAACTTTTTACTGAAGCTATATATGATTTTGCGGTTCGGGGTTGGTTCTTGATATACAAATCATTTGTGACACTCTTGCTGAATACGGATAATAGGCTTTCACCTTGAATTTTTTTGAAAAGTTTGATGATGGTATCAATGTTGTTTTCACTTGTCAGAATGTGCTGAAGGTGTCGAATATCCCGGATGATGGAGTTTTCAATGAGCTGCAGTTCATATCTGCGCTGGTATTCGGCATTTGATATCGCAATTAGCGAACGCTTGTCATTCCACTCGTGTGAATGAATCTTATACGGAGTTGTTATCTCTCTGTATTCTTTATTCCTTGTCAACAGATAATAGATGGTTCCTTTCTTTTTCTTAATTGTTGATTCTCTGAATTTAACCTTGATAGTTATCATATTTTTCTATTTTTTTAGGTAACGTGGACTACCGGCTATTGTTTTTTGTAAGGGGTAGAACGGTTTTATATTTTTGTTTAATTGTCTCAAGTAAAGAGACTGTCAGGGTTGTTATGGAAATTTTATTTAAATAATGCTGCCGTAAAATTTAGGCTGGTTCAAAAGTATTATTAAAATATATTTTCTTTTCTTTGTGAAAGGAAAATATAAACATTCTGTTTTATGGAAAACTCTTTCAGTTATCAGCCGGCAGCCGGACGTTACGAACGGATGCCCTATAAATATTGTGGCAAGAGCGGCTTGCAGTTACCTTTAATCTCTTTGGGGTTGTGGCACAACTTCGGTAGTGTGGACAATTTCGATGTGGCAACCGACATGATTAAGTATGCATTCGATCATGGTGTCACTCATTTCGACCTGGCGAATAATTACGGTCCTATTCCCGGAAGTGCCGAAATTAATTTCGGACGAATCTTGCGAGAGAATTTCCAGGGTTATCGGGATGAAATGATCATCTCTTCCAAAGCCGGTCATGAAATGTGGGCTGGCCCTTATGGCGGAAATAGCTCCCGTAAAAATCTGATGGCGAGCATTGACCAAAGTCTCCGCCGGACAGGATTGGAGTATTTTGATATCTTTTATAGCCATCGTTATGATGGAGTTACTCCGGTCGAAGAAACCATTCAGACATTGATTGACATTGTGAAACAAGGGAAAGCGCTGTATATCGGAATCTCCAAATATCCTCCCGAACAAGCACGTATGGCCTACGAAATGATGGCAAAAGCCGGTGTTCCCTGTCTCATCAGCCAGTATCGGTATAGTATGTTCGACCGTGAGGTGGAGGCCGAAACACTTCCGCTGGCAGCAGAATATGGTTCCGGTTTCATCGCCTTTTCTCCTTTGGCGCAAGGACTGTTGACAGATAAATACTTGAATGGTATTCCGGAAGGCTCTCGTGCCGCACGTTCTTCGGGTTTTCTCCAGCTTTCGCAAGTGACGCCTGAAAAGGTAGAAGCCGCCCGCCAGTTGAATGAAATAGCCCTCCGACGTGGACAAACACTTGCTGAAATGGCACTGGCATGGGTATTGAAAGATGAACGAATGACTTCGGTGATTGTGGGCGCAAGCTCTGTCAACCAGTTGGCCGACAATTTGAAAGCACTGGAACATTTGGAATTCATGGCAGATGAGTTGAAAGAGATCGAACAGATTTTACCTGAATAATTTCAGCCTGAATCGTATGCTGATTTCACCTTATTATTGAAAATGATAAGGTGAAGTCATCTATTTTAAGGATGCTCCTGTCCAGTCATATACATATTTCCAAGATTTAACCATGCGATTGCATCTCCTCTGGCTGCTGCTATTTTAAAATATTCAAAAGGTTTTTAAAGTCACTAGCATCTATATCATTTAATAACAAAAGAATGGAATATTATTGAGTAAAAAAACAGAAAAGTGTTAGGAATGCTCGAAAAAAATATATACATTCGTATAATATTCACCTTAAATACTTGTGATATGAAGCAATTAACTGTAGTATTCGCTCTGTTGTGTATTTTTGCTTGTAGTAGCGAAGATATTGTAAGTACCGTTGAGGAATCTGTAAAGCCGGCTAATGAAGTGGCTATACAAACTGTTAATTTGCTTGATAGCCTTGAAATTATGGATTATATTTATAGCATTATTGGACCGATGGCTAAGACACGATCAAATCTACCAGGGGGAGGGTATATTCTTCCTGATAATTGGGATTCTCAATTAACAGATGAACAGCGCGAATTGATCAGGAACTCTTTCCCACGACCTCTCTTTTCTGCTGAAAGGAATGCTTTAAGGAAATCGTTTCCTTTAGTTGAATATTCCAATACAGTTGTTATGAATTATCCGTCATCTGGATATAATTGTTTTGCCTATTCGTTGGGGTTTAATAATAAGTGGATAGAGTTTAGTACTTGGGATCAAGTAAGATATGGATATGAAAATGCGAGTTCCGTGTATCATGCCGCTTATGATTACATGAAAGGGGCAACCTCAATATCAAGATACTATCCTGTAGTTTGGGGTTGGGGAAATACCCCTCTGCATGCATCTCTTGGAGGTAGTCCCCATTGCGAGGCACCTTATTCTAAGATGGGGCGTATGTGGCTATTGTGGCACCTTGTAAGTGTGTTTTCTAATGGAATGTATGGAGTTCCTGTGGAAACCTATGGGGCAGTTTCTCCTACCCGTAGTCTAAGTGAAATAGATGCTAATGCAATGAAAGAAATAAGTGAGGATATTCACGAAAATATAATCTTCTCACCGGATGAGTTGATGATGATTGCTAGAAAAGTAAAAACATGTAGAGATAGTTCAAGGTTTGAATCTCTGTTTAATGAATGGAAGGAAGCATGGCATTACTCGCTTAGTAATAACACTGCTACTACAAGAAATTTACCTCAATATGCCGATTTAAAGGCTATGGGAAAAGAAATCATTCCATTATTGATTGAGAAGATGGTAACAGAAGAGGATAATTTCTTTGCAATAAGATTGTATGAAGATCTACAAGATAATCCTAATCTGATAATACGATATGCGAACGATGATCCACACCAACTTGAAGGATTACAACAAACAACCAAAAAAACTATAAAGAAGTGGTTAGAATATAATTCCAATTAAAGTTATCTTGGGGATGATAGGTTGTTGGATATTGCGTATACCTTTAAATTAAGAATATCGGCTCAAATTGGGCCGATATTTGAATATAAATATTCAAGAAATGGGATATCAATAATAATAGAGATAAGTCTGTTTTTAGGATCTTTTGCTGGAGTGTTTCTCGTTTGATTTTACTGTGAAAAACTTATTTGTAGTCTTAATCGGAAAATGGATTTTTGAGGTAAAGAAAATATGAATAATATTTCTCTGCTTTTGAAAGAACTGAATGTCATATGTGAGGATTATGAACGTAGGGAAAACTTACTGAATACTTTCAGTTCACATCGGATATGCATCGTATGATTTATACCATAAATACAGTTGAGGACTGTCATCATCAGATACGGAAAGTGACAAAAAAACAAGGGCGTGTTCCCTAACAACACCGCCCTTAAAAAACTGTTTTACCTCGCTTATCGCAATATATGTAAGAAATGGACCATGTCATACTGGCTAACTGGGGAGCTAGTGCACGACAACTGGCGATAAAATTTGTAGATAGGTTTAAAATGTTGCAATTTTACGTCCGTTGGGACGGGTAGTCCTGCTCCTTGGCGCTGGCCGTTCACCGACCGATGAGATTGAATGAGAATAAAGCATACATAGTTTAATTTACACATCTCCCTGCCTGGTGAATGATTCCTCTTGTTCTTTTCTTCTGCAAACGATTTTTCATTTTCATTTCTCATATTCTCATAAATAATACGGTAATTATATGTAAATCAATAATATAATAGTATGAGAAATAAAATATAAAATGGTATTTCTCATACTATTTCTATCATTTAGCCTTAAAAATGATGCATTTCTCATAGGTTTTAAATCGTTTCTCATCTTATTCTCATACTCCTTTTATCTATTTTACTCCTTTCTCATGCATTATGGCTGTATCTTTTCCCAGACTCTCGTCGGACTTTATGATTATTCCTTCTTCTTATGTTGTTTATTAAGCAACTTCCCGTTGTTTACTGCTTTCCTGTGTATCATGCACCTTATATCCTTATGCTTTTCCTTAATTATTACCATTTTTTCCTACTACTATCTGTATCGTTGCACTCGAGTGAACAGATCGTTTCACTCGAGTAGACGGTTCTTTCTACTCTAGTGCACAGGCCTGTTCACTGGAGTGCAACGATGCAGATGCAGGTAGGAAAATATGCGAATGTCTGCTCTATATACTTTCAATAAGCACTGATAATGTATTGTAAAGCTGTGTCTAGTCTGGTATTCAACCTGGTCTTTAGTTTAGGATCTAGCTTGAGAATTTATAGCATAAATAGTCAAAATACTATGAGAAATACCTTGAAAAGGTATGAGAAATGCACTGTTTTCAGTATAAAACGCTGGTAATACTATGAGAAATGCCGTTTTTATTTTATTTCTCATAGTGTTATATTGATGATTTACAGTTGATTATTGTACAACCTATGAGAATATGAGAAATGAAAATGAGAAATCATTTCTAGTGGCGCTGCGTCGCTGAATATCCTGTATTCTGCTGGTCATGCCCAATTAACCATTCCAATTAATCCATCCCCTTTAATAATCTCCTTTTGTAATGTCCCTTTGTGGTATATCCCTAGTATTCTTTTTACATTTCGTTCTTTTTCTTGTTTTCCTTCTATATCATCTTCTTGTCTCTTTCTTCCTGTTGTCTTTTTCTCAGCTGTAATTCGACTGTAATTTTGTTATTTCTTTCTTCTGCATCTTTTTCTCTCTTGCGTGCGCCTACGCGCCCGCGTGTGATATAATAATGTGTCTCATGTGTACCGTTTCCGCCCCCAATCCACTCATGATAAAAAAATATGTTCTACAACATCATTATCCTTCAGCACTTTAGCAGATTCTTTCAAAAAAACTTAGAAAAAAGAGTTTAATATATTTGGATTGTATACTAAAAGGGTGTACTTTTGCACCCGCTTTCCAAGAGAAGAAAGCCTTGCAGAATTGACATAGTGAAAAAGCGAGATTGCGCTTAAAGAAAAGAACAAAAAAACTTCCAAAAAGTTTTGGAGTATAATAAATAAAGTTCTTATCTTTGCAGTCCGATTCGCAAAGAAAACGGCCTTTGTTTTTCTTTTATACATTCTTTCCCTTTCGCATAGAGAGCCTGAGAAATGAGTAAAAAGAAAAAATAAAAAAAACTTCCGAAAAAGTTTGGTAGTTAAAAATAAAGCCTTTACCTTTGCACCCGCTTTTAAAACGAAAGCAGCAAGTTCTTTGAAATATTGATA
>OGFQ01000331.1_pt1 | contig 38634 bp, 35 predicted proteins | sample 1570961 | NCBI WGS metagenome assembly OGFQ01 (sample SAMEA2582022, study PRJEB24529) | metagenome | biome: Human gut stool | place: China | collected 2011
ACACCAAGGCTTTTGGGCTCAAGAAAACGAGTCGCATAAAGGCTTTTGTCTTCAGATTCATCTCCGTACCTGCCAAGTGGATCATGACTGCAAGGCAATACGTGCTGAATATCTACACAGAGAACCGAGCTTATGCAAAACCCTTCAAAACAGAATTCGGATAAGAATCCTTTCTTTCCGGTTTGAATCTGCGTATTACCTCAAGTCGCATCGTGGGGTAAGGGGATGGTGGCTACATATTGATGTTGTGCTGTTGCTTTTTACTGAAAGCTGCTACTAACGACTCATAAATCTACCCTTAATCGTGTATTGGATGATAGTTGCGGATTTTAGGTTAAAATAAACTTTGGTGCAAAGTTAATAAAATTCCGTGAGACTAAAGAGACTTATACGTAGAAAGTTAAACATACAACTGTATTTTCGCAGAAAATACTATAAAATGCCACCTGAAAAGCCCACTTTTCGTGCACATTTTTCCAACTAAAGCCATTTTTTCAACCTGATTGCTGAAACGACAATAAGGTTCACAATACCTGATTTTGCACCTTCAGGAACGCAGCACAAAATGATAGAAAATGAAAATTTCCGTTCATTTCCGTGTTAAGATATGTTAAGCAGATGTTTTCATTTTGGGGTTTTTGAAATTTTTGTTTCCAGTTTGTTTCTTTTGGTACTTTTTGCTTTTTGGGAGTGTTGATATTCAGCACTTTACAATTCGGAAGCAGATTCTGAAAAAGAAGATCATGATGGTCGTCGGCGCATGTATTTTCCTCATTGCAGCAGCCCAGGCACTGCCTCTGTTCTTCGGCATTGGAGGTTAAACGCAGCGTGAGATTGTGAGTATGTAGAACGTTAAAACACTGACAGTTATGGCAGATACAAAGCAAGAGCGTTTTCCGGATTATCCCATTTTCAAGGGACTGCAACGTCCATTGGAGTTCTTCGGGTTGCAGGGACGCTACATCTACTGGGCGGCAGCCACCGCAGGAGGAGCCGTTGCGGGTTTCATCCTCGGCTACTGCATCTTCGGTTTCGTGGCAGGACTCGTGCTGCTAGTCCTCGCCGTAGCTGTCGGTGGCGTTCTCATCGTCATGAAGCAGCGCAAGGGCTTGCACAGCAAGAAGAGTGACAACGGCATATTCATCTATGCCTATTCAAAGAAAGTGTAAAACAAAAAAGAGAATCCATTATGTCCAAGTGGAAAGCTATCAATGATTGTAAGTGAATGGAGGTGGGGGCATCACGCATGAGGGTGCGCCCGCCTTTTTGCGATTAAAAAAGAAAAAGAACAATGACCCTATACATCATACTCATATTCTCAGCCATCTGCGTGGGCATGGCCATCAGTGTCAAGGCATTCGGCACGGGAGGGAAGCGCAAGCGCATCTTCCAGGACATCTACTTCTCCATCGAGGAAGTGGATGGCATCGGCGTGCTCTATACCAAGACGGGCGAATACTCCGCTGTTCTGAAGATGGAGAACCCTGTGCAGAAGTATTCCGCCAACATCGAGGCCTACTATGAGTTCACCCACCTCTTCGCCGCCCTTGCCCAGACCTTGGGCGAAGGCTATGCGCTGCACAAGCAGGACGTGTTTGTGAGGAAGGCATTCAAGGAAGAGAACGGTGGAAATCATGAGTTCCTGAGCGAGAGTTACTTCCGCTATTTCAACGGCAGACCCTTTACCGACAGCGTCTGCTACCTCACCATCACACAGGAGAACAAGAAGAGCCGTCTGATGTCGTTCGACAACAAGAAATGGCGTGACTTCTTGGTGAAGATACGCAAGGTGCACGACCAGCTGAGGGATGCCGGCGTGAAGTCCCGATTCCTCGGCAAAACGGAAGCCTGCGAGTATGTGGACCGTTTCTTCTCCATGAACTTCCGTGACAAGGTGGTGTCGATGACCAACTTCAAGGTCGATGACGAGACCATCGGCATGGGGGACCGTAGCTGCAAGGTGTATAGCCTTGTGGATGTGGATTATGCCAACTTGCCGTCGGTCATCCGTCCCTACGCAAATATCGAGGTGAACAACACCAGTATGCCCGTTGATCTCGTGAGCATCGTCGATAGCGTGCCCGGAGCCGACTGCGTGGTGTTCAACCAGATGGTGTTCGTGCCCAACCAGAAGCGTGAGCTTGCCCTACTCGACAAGAAGAAAAACCGCCATGCCTCCATGCCCAACCCCAGCAACCTGATGGCTGTAGAGGACATCAAGCGTGTGCAGGAGGTGATAGCCCGTGAGAGCAAGCAGCTCGTCTATACCCACTACAACCTCGTGGTGGCAGTGAGCGGCGACACCGACATACAGAAATGCACCAACCATCTCGAAAACTCCTTCTCGCGCATGGGCATCCACATCAGCAAGCGGGCCTACAACCAGTTGGAGCTGTTCGTCAACTCTTTCCCCGGCAACTGCTATGGCATGAATGCCGACTACGACCGATTCCTCACCCTCGGCGATGCCGCCACCTGTCTGATGTACAAGGAGCGCATCGTGCATAATGAGGACACCCCGCTGAAGATATACTATACCGACCGCCAAGGTGTGCCCGTAGCCATCGACATCACAGGAAAGGAGGGAAAGGAGAAGCTGACCGACAACTCGAACTTTTTTTGTTTGGGTCCTTCGGGCAGCGGCAAGTCGTTCCACATGGAGAAAAACAGGACAAAACGGCGGCAAGCGATTGCAAAATTAGTTGTTATAAATACTTGATTTACAGATAATATGTTTTAACGGACGGAGAAATCGACTATTGGCGTTTAGTCCTAATCGGAGTAAATTTGTACCACAGTTGTACCTCGCCGGAGGGGTCACACGGTTCGACTTCCTTTCAGCAGCGTGCAACAGCTTTCAACAGTGTGCAAATAAATTTCTTCGATGATGGACCGTCAAAATGAACAGAAATTAACAGTTCAGCCCGACTTCGGTCGGGACATACTGGACAAGCCGTTCCTCACCATTGGGGAGGTGGCGAACCTGCTGCAAGTGAGCAGCCGTACCGTGTACAACCTGATATACAGCGGCACGCTCCGGGCTTGCAGGATAACATACCACATTACGCTAATCACCAAGGAGGATTTCTTCCTGATGATTAAGGAAACGACCTACTGCAAGCGGAGCGTTTCAGTATTCGCCAAGCAGGGGAAAAAGACAAAAGGGAAGATGAAAGAAGATTTGAAAAAGACAGAGGAAACAGCCCACCCACGACAGGAGGGAAAGAAGAAAGCAAAGGGCAGCCCGGCAAAACGGCGGCTCATTCCGGCGGCTAACTACAAGCAGTCCGTGCGTGATACGTTCACAGACAAGGAGAGTGTCGCAGGCGACCTTTATACGATGGCGGAGATATGCCAAAAGTTCAATTACACCTACGGGCGTTTCTACAACCTCCGTATGCGCTACTCGATACCCTGCATCAAAGCCAACGCCACCAAGTGCTTTCCGAAAGCGGAAGTGGACAAGGCTATGGCGGAGGAAGCGGAACGCTTGGGCAACAACCTTTCGGAGCATTGGTATTCGTGCTTCGACATCATGCGCCTGTTCGGACTGGGCAAGACACAGGTGCGCAGGTTCGCCCTCACCCACGGGGTACGGACAAAGCGCATACATGGCAACCGCCTGTATTACCTGAAAGCCGACTGGGATGCGGCACGGAAGGAAGCCGAGCGGAAAAGCGCAAGCACGAAAGCCAAGCGGGAACAATAGAAATTTTTAATCATTAAATACATTAGCTATATGACGAACATTTGTACGAAAGTGACGGTCAGGAAACGACCCATCAAGAACGGACAGTTATCGCTTTATCTGGACTTCTACCCACCTGTCCGGCACCCGAAAACGGGCAGGCTGACACGGAGGGAGTACCTCGGCATTTACATCTATGCCAACCCGACAGAGAAGTTTGAAGTAGAGTTCAACAAGACCATGCTGCGCAATGCGGAGCTAATCAAGTGCAAGCGGACGGAAGCCATCATCAACGAAGAGTTCGGTTTCCTCGACCGTAACAGGGGCAAGGAGAGCTTCTTGGAGTATTTCCGCTCCAAAATGGCGGACGATGACAATTTCAGGAACTGGAGCGTTGCCTACAAGCACTTCGAGAAGTATTGCGGCGGCAGCTGCACCTTTGACGACCTGACGGTGGAATACTGCCAGGGCTTCCTTACCTACATGCTGTCGCTCACCACGCACAACCGCACCAAGATGATGGCGTCCACAGCCAACAACAACCTGAACAAGCTGAAATGCGTACTGCGGCAGGCATACGAGGAAAGGCGCATCAAGGACAATATCGCCACACGGCTGAAACACGCCAAGGAAGCCAATACACGCCGTGAGTTCCTGACACTGGAGGAAGTGAAGATGCTTGCCAACACGCCATGCGAGAAGCCTGTTGTAAAGTCGGCGGCTCTTTTCTCCTGCCTTACGGGACTGCGCATCAGCGACATCATACGCCTGCAGTGGGAGAACATCATCAGGGGTGCGGACGGCGGTTGGTGTATGCACATCGTGACCAAAAAGACAAGGACGGAAGCCATCTTGCCGCTGTCCGATGAAGCCCTTGCGCTTTGTGGCGAGCGTTCCACGGGGCAGGTGTTCAAGGGAATGACACAAGCCCTGCTCCCCTTGTACCTCAAGGACTGGATTAGGTCTGCCGGGATTACGAAGCACATAACCTTTCATTGCTTCCGGCATACCTACGCAACCCTGCAACTTGCCGCAGGGACAGACCTTTACACCATATCAAAAATGCTTACACATAGCACCGTGGCGACAACACAGGTCTATGCGGATGTGGTGAACGACCTGAAACGCAAGGCTTCAGAACAGATAACACTCAAATAACCGGAACAGGACAACCAAAGTAAAAAGATTGAATATGGGTAACATCACATTTGAACAACTGCCGCAGGCTGTTTCCACCCTGATAGAACGGGTGGAGCAGCTTGCCGGAAAGGTGGACGAGGTACTGGGCAAGGCGGCAGGAAAAGACACGGGCAAGCGCAGCCTGCTTTCCCTTGAAGAAGTCGCCGCCCTGCTCGGCAAATCGGCTTCCACCATCTATGCCATGACTTCCGAAAAGCGCATACCGTACCGAAAGCGTGGCAACAGGCTCTATTTCTTCGAGGATGAAATCATGCAGTGGATTGAACAGGGCGGAACATCGGGGACATGCAGCGAGGAGGATTTCAACCGGCGGCTCGAAGCGTTGCGCAGCGGCAAGAAACGCAAGCCGGGCTCTTTACAGACGGACAACAAACAACAAACCTTATGAAGACAGAAGATTTGACAGCCGCCATCGCACGATATGACCCTCTTTTAGCTGATGCGGTCGGCAAAATGGTAGGCTACATTCAGGACAGGTGGGCAGCACCGTACCCCTCAAAGGAACAGACGGAAGCGGTCAATGCCTACCTCCGTTCCGTCCATGCGGACGGTGACGGCACGATGAGCGAGAACAACATCGCCCACCGCAGGATTGCCACGCAGAAGATAACCATCAGTGCCATCCGTGTGCTTGACCATGACCAACTCGACCGTTTGCAGGATGTGCTGAACCGCATCGCAGCGGACAGGGAATACCACATGCCGGAACACGGGTATGGCATGGGCAGATAGCTGACCGGTGTAACATCTAAATATCATAGACTATGTGCAAGAACGAACAGGCCATACATTACTGCACCATCCTTTCCGCCGGGCAGTGGGATTTCCTTTTGGACGGCAAAGCCGCCATCGACAGGCAGAAGTGCCTGTACAGGCTGATGACCGCAGCCGTGCGGACAAAGACCGCCTTCCGTATCAAGGGAGTTGAGATTGAGTTGGAGGTGGGACAGGCGGCAGCTTCCGATGTGGTACTTGCGGAGTACATGGGCTGCAACCGAAAGACCATCGGAAAGCTCATCGACAGCTTCAACAGGCTCGGTATGCTGACCACCCGAACCAACAACCGCACTTCCGTACACACCCTGCATTTCCTGACAGGATGGTATGTGGATGGTGTCCTGCTGACCAATCCCCATTATGTCAAGCCTGCGGCAGTTTCCAAAGGACAGGCAGACGGAGTGCGGACACCACACTCTAATGATACGCCGTTGGAGGATAAGCCGTGTACCGTGCCGGACGGTTGCCAATGCCCAAGGCAGGAAGCGGACAGCATGGCAGGCAGAGCAGCCGCCCTTTCTTCTTCCCTATGTTCGCCTGTGGTTTCCGACTGTTCGGATGACAGAGCGGATGCGGAGGATGAAGCCGACAATTCCTATGCTGGAAACAGCGGCAACGGGTAGCAAGGCATAACCCAGTAGGAAGCCCGAAAGAAGCGCAGGACGGCACGAATGGAGGCGTGGAAGACCCCGACATAGCCGGGAGGGACTGACGGGCGCACAGCGCAGGATTTCAGCGGTACTCCGTAGGCGTGGCGTGATTGACTGGGCTTGCCCAGATATAGCCCACTATAACTTCTCCGCTGTGCTCCGAAGTTGTGGGCTCTCCCGAGGGGCTTATGGCTCTGCCCTAAGAACCCGGCAAGGGCTTTCAGCCCTGTGCAACCCGACCAAAGAGTGACCCTCTCTTTGGAAACTCCGCTTAGTGGTTTCCACCCCTAAGAACCCGGAGCAGGAAGTGACCCTCTCCCTGCACCCACCGATTAAGGCTCTGCCCTAATAACCCGAAGTGAAACTCAAAATGACAGACAAGCCTATGGCACAGAAGACATCCATCAACATCAAGCCGTGCAACATCGGCAGCAGCGAAGCGCACAACAGGCGGACAGCGGAATATCTCGCCAATATCCGCAGGGAGAAGTTCTACATCCGTACCGACCTCATGGCAGGAAACGAGACATGGGTATCATCTGATTTCGGCGAAGACACGCTCACCGACCGTTACAATCAGATAGCCGCCATGGTCAAGGAAAAGACAGGTCGGGCGATGCAGACCAAAGACCGGGAAAGGGTGAACAAGAAGACGGGCAAGGTGACCATCGTCCGTGGCAGCACTCCGCTCAAGGAGGGCGTGGTCGTCATCAAGGACGACACCACGATGGAGCAGCTGCGGAAGTTCTGTGAGGTGTGCAAGCAGCGTTGGGGAATCACAGCCTTGCAGGTGTTCATCCACCGTGACGAGGGGCATTACGGAATACCCGGCGACAATGCCACATGGAAGCCCAATCTCCACGCACATATCGTATGGGACTGGATGAACCACGATACGGGCAAGTCCTGCAAGCTGGACGAGAAAGCCATGAGTGAGATGCAGACGGTTTTGGCTGAGTGCCTTGATATGGAAAGGGGCACCTCAAAGGAGGTGACGGGCAAGGAACATCTGGAGCGAACGGATTTCATCATCGCCAAGCAGAAGCAGGAAGCTGAACAGGCGAAAGCTGCAAGGCAAGCCGCCATCGCCGCCAAAGAGGAAGCCGAAGCAGAACTTATGTTTGTGGAGGGCGAGAATAAGGCGAAAGAGCAGTACCGCCGTTCCCTCGACAGCGAGATTGCCGAAAAGGAGAAGCAACTCAAGGACGAGCGAAAGGCGAAAGTGGACAGCATATTGGATAGCGTCGGCAGTCTTGTCGGGGTCGGCAAGTCCGCAGCGGTCGAAAAAGAAAACGCCAAACTGAAAGCCGAGAACGAGCGCATGAAGAAAGCCTTTGCGGAAGCCGTAAAGGACAAGGCGGAGGAACGGACAAGGGCATTGACCGCAGAGAAGCAAAAAGCCGAAGCGGAGCGTGACAGGGCTTTTGTACAGAGCCGTTCACTTGCCATTGAAAGGGACAAGGCGGTACGGCAGCTTCAGGAGCAAAAGGACGACGAGCGGCAGCGCATCAGCCAAGCGGTGAGCCAAGCCACAGCGGAGAAAGACAAGACCATCCGCCTGTTGGAGAGTACGCTGAAAGCGAGCAGGTATATCCTAAGCCTGTTTGCGGATATGCTCTACAAGGCAAGCGAGGTATTCAGGCGAGCCATAGATGCGATTATCCATTTCGGCACGGAGCAGCACAAGTCATTCTTCGCCCCGTCTGAAGCCGCCGACATCAAGAGCGTGATGCAGGAGTACGGGGAAACGACCGAACAGCAGAAAGCGGTTGGCGCATGGCTCTGTGACTATGCGGAGAGCCGACAGCCTTTTGACGAAATAAAACATCGCCATACCCTCAAAGAGGTTGGCGATGTCGCAGAGGGTAAGTATGACTGGAAGATTAGCAAAATGCAAGAGGGAATAAATTTATCTCATTGAATGAACGTTTAAAACATCAATAGAACCTGTTTCCTCTTGCTTCAAAAGTGGCATTACAAAACCTGCTAATTCGTCAAAAGTCATGTTGGGGTTAATTTCCCATGGGATGCAATTCCAATTTCCTTCTAATTGAGATTTAACATAAGCGTCAATGCTTCTCCGTGGATATTTACCTATGTATGTATCAAGTAAATTTTCTTTTATATCGAAATGATAATTTGTCTTTTCTGCAAAGTCTTCCCAATTTTTAGAAAGACTTTTTTTGTCAGCTATATCTATAATTTCAATTAAATCTAAGCGCCTAAACACTTTTGAAAAAGCCTTGTACATAATTTCTCTCGCAGCTACATCGCTTTTAGGTGCGCTATACCCCCAAATGGTCAGTATCTCAGCACGTTCTAAATAATCTTCAAGTTCAGACCAACTATGACGAATAAAAATGTCTGATTGGTAGTCTTTGTTTTTTACGGGGTATAAAAGTTTGGACATTACTAAAGGTTTACCACACTTCGAACAAGTAACATTCTGTAACGGTTCATAACGCATACAAGTTTGGCATAATCCTACGGCAACTGACCCGTGCAAAAATATAAGTTGAGGTAAATCCTTTGTGATTTGATTTACTCTGTTGTATGCTTGTAATAATAAAGGGTCCCAATTAAAAGTTGCTATACAATCTTTGCTCCGTAAAAAAAGAATTAAATAATCATATAATGTCGGTTTTGCAGGTATTTGCATCTTACTATAATATGAGATAATCCCTTTTTCTATTTCATCTTTTAGTTCAAGTTGATTAGTTTCGTAAAGTTCTGAATATATATCTTCAATATTATTACTGGCAGTTCTTATAGTTATATCTTTTAATATATAGCTCAAACCTGTTATAGCAAGGAAATCTTCCATAACAGGACTTTTCAAGCCATTTATGTCTCCAAAAGGTATAGTGGCTTTTGTTGCTCCGGCTCCTAAAATAAACAAATGGGGTCTTTCTTTCAACTTTTCGAAGTCTATCTGTTCCATGTTTTTAGTTTTATTCTATTTTTTTATCTTGGTCTGCAAAACCCCAACCCTAATTGTGCAATTTGGGGAACTCATAATACCCAAACGTTTAAGATTGTTTCGTACTTGATATATGCTAAACCCCAATACAGCTTTGTCGTACTTGCAAAACAACTGTTCAATAGAACCAAAATATTCGTGATGTTCACCCATTTGAAGATGAACAACCTTACGTTCCTGTTTTTCTTTAGAAGTATTACTCATAAATCAGTAGATAACACGTGCAAAGATATTAAATTCTGCGCAGATATTAAATAAATGCGTAGGACATATATTTAATTAAGATTTTGTTTGGTGGATATTTAATAAATACCTATCTTTGCAGCATGGATACACTGAAATTAAATCAACTAATAAAGGATTTCCCAATGGAGGAAATTGAAAGGCATATTGTTCATTACTATATTATGAGCAATAAGATAGACTTTGCAGCTAATCGATTTTTATGCCAATATCTGGATGGGTTTCAGCCTAATGCTAAGATTCAAAAAGATGTTTCTACCATTGGTATTTTGACGATAGAGGAAATGGCAAATGCAATGGAATTACTAATTCCTTCTGCTGATAAAAAAGTAAACGGAGCTTTTTTTACTCCCCCATACATAGCCGACTATATTCTTAAAACGATTTCTCCGTCTTATGACGCTAAAATTATTGATTTGAGCTGCGGAAGTGGTGCATTTCTATTAGCCATAGTCAGATATTATGTGGCAACTTACAAGAAGAATATATCTGATTGCATCAAGGAAAATGTTTATGGAGCTGATATATTACCTTATAACATACATCGTTGTCAATTACTACTATCATTACTCTCTTTGAGTAACAATGAAGTGATTGAGTTATCAGAAATGAATCTTATTTGTTGCGATAGCCTTAAATATAATTGGAATCAGAAATTTGATGCAGTAGTAGGAAATCCCCCTTATGTGAAGTTCCAAGACATGGATGAAGCCACCCGTGAATTTCTTTTGTCAAAATTTAGGACAACACAATTCGGCACATACAACCTATATTTTGCATTTTTTGAATTAGGACTTCAGGTATTAAAAGATTCTGGGGTTTTAGGATATATTACTCCGAATAACTATTTTACCTCTCTTGCAGGAGAATGTCTTCGCTCATTCTTTCAAGACGAACAATGCGTTCATCAAATTGTAGATTTCAATTCCACTAAGGTTTTTGATGTACAAACCTATACTGCTATCTCCTTCCTTAGTAAGATGAAAAATTTAGCTATTCAATATGACCGAATAGGAAAAGGAGAAAGTCCGCAAGATTTTTTAAATAACATACATTATACCGATAATCTTTATGCTTCATTATCAGTAAAAAAATGGCGTTTACTCTGTGGTAGAGAACGAGAAAATATCACGAAAATAGAAAACTGCGGAGAAACAATTGGCAGTATGTTCAATATATGTGTTGGAATTGCCACCCTCAAAGATGAAGTATATTTCTTTACACCAATTTCACAAGATGAAGACTACTATTATACTTCAAAAGATAACCAAATCTTTGCAATAGAAAAAGCATTGACACGTTCTGTTGTTAAGATTTCAGATGTAAAATCGTCAGAGGATTTAAAAAATAATAAACGGAGAATCATCTTTCCTTATGTATCGTCTAAAGATGGGAAAGCTATTGCCATTCAAGAGGAAACAATGGCTTCTGAATACCCCAAGTGTTATGAGTATTTTTTATATGTCAAGGAAATTCTCAGAGGACGTGGAAAGGGGAAACATGTCTATACCCCTTTTTATGCTTATGGAAGAACTCAAGGATTAAATCGAACAGGTGTAAAATTGCTGACACCAACTTTCAGTAAGAAACCGAGGTTTCTTTTGGACAATAATCCACAAGGTTTTTTCACTAACGGTTATGGTATTTATCTCAGAGAGAACACACAAACACTATTCGGACATAATCCCATATCCCAAGCAGAAAATTTAGATGTAATGCAAAAAATACTCAACTCTCTCATAATGGAGTATTATGTCGATAAAACAAGTGTTTCTATTGATGGTGGCTATCCATGCTATCAGAAAAATTTTATTGAGAAATTTTCTATACCAAATTTTTCAGAGGAAGAGATAGCCACCCTACGCTCCATCAATGACACATTGAAGATTAATGAATTCTTGATTGCAAAATATCAACTAAATCTTGACATTCCAAAACGGTCTTGATATATGGACATTAATGTTCGAGCAAAGCTCGGAAAGTTCATTTGGTTAATAGTCGCAGTGCTACGTTCTGGTAATAATCCATCAGCTTTTAGTTCGTCATCTGTGTTATAAACTTTTGGAACGTGTCTATTGAAATCCACAATCAAGAGACACACTCTTTCATATTTATACTCTTGCCCATCTATAGTTGAACGATTATTTACAGCACCAAACGAATAAATATACTTTTGAATATGCTCTTGAATTTTTCTGTTCTGTTTAAATCCCACAATATTATCTTTCGCTAATGAATCATCATATTCAAGAACAGGAATCATATAAAACTCACCCAACACCATTTTAGGACATCGCAGATGGAGGTTAAGAGCTTCTGCAAATGTTCTTTCGTATAGTGTGTCAAAATTCTTAGCAATACTACTTAACTGACTTCGGACATTTACGGATAGAATTTTCTCGGTTAGTTCAAATCCATACGGGTCTTTTTGCCCTCGAAGAATCCCATCAAACATTAAGATTTCTTCTTCTGCCGTAATATTATTAGGCAAGATACAGATGTCTTGGTCTTTACATTTAAAGAATCCTGCCAGTTTTAATTCGCCACTATGCTCCCCATAAGGAGGGTTTATAAAGTCTGGATTTACTCCATGTCTAATAAATTCGGCTTTTGCTGCATCATGTAGTATGCATATCGGCTGTTGAGTCCTAATCAAATTGTTTTTTGCTTCAACTCCACCATCAACAATGCTTCTTTCAATAAGCTCTTTTATGCGGCATACTGCTTCATTAATTGATTCAAGTACCATTTTTTTGGCTGCAAAGTTACTAAAAACAGCGAACACTTCACGAACATTCAGGTCTTTAAATAACTAATTCTGCCCCTGAATTCGATTTTCACGCAGAAACGATTACAAAATCAGGATAAAAACACATCATGGAGTTAGCTGCTGATACTTAAAATGATGTTTTTATAATATGATTGTACCTTGGTTGGTACTCTTTATATATAAATTACTGATTATCAATATGAATAAATAATTCTCCGACAAGTCTTTTGTGGATTTGGCTTCAAATCTACATACAGGCGATGAACCATAAAAATTCAAGCCAATTGTTAAAGTTTTGTTAAATTTTTCATCAAAAACCACTCTCTTTTTCCCTTTCTGTCTATACCTAAAAACGACCTTTATACTCTGTTTTACTCTGATACAATATTTGTACCTTTTTATTTGCATATAGCTGAATATCAATAGCTAAGATACTCCCATATCAATCCCACATGAACAGCGTGGTGCGTCAGTTGTGGGAGCAGAACACCGACATCGTCATGGTCGATACGGGTAACTCGTATGAGGGACTCTGCGAGTATGTGGGCGGCAAGTACATCGCCTATACGGAGGACAAGCCCATCACCATGAACCCCTTCAACATCAGCAAGCGGGAGCTGAACATTGAGAAGATAGACTTCCTGAAGAACCTGATACTGCTGATATGGAAAGGCTCGGAGACGCAGATACCCGAACTGGAGTTCCGTGTCGTGGAGCAGTTGGTGACGGAGTATTACGATTTCTATTTCAACGGTGTGCAGCCCTATCCTTCCTCACAGAAGGAGACACTGAGAAAAAACCTCTCCACCATGGAGAAGCGGCGCGGCACGGAGCTGACGCAGATACACGACAAGGTGGAGAAACTCATCAAGGGACTGGAGGAACGGCGCATGGCATTGAGCGTGAAGACCCTCTCCTTCGACTCATTCTATGAGTTCGCCTGTGAGCGTCTCGACCAGATCTGCATCGAGAACAACATCACCACCATCGACTGCGACAACTTCGCCTATATGCTCCAAAACTTCTACCGTGGCGGCAAGTACGACAAGATTCTCAACGAGAACGTGGATAGCACCTTGTTCGACGAGACCTTCATCGTCTTCGAGGTGGATGCCATCAAGGAGAACAAGCAGCTCTTCCCCATCGTGACGCTCATCATCATGGACGTGTTCCTGCAGAAGATGCGCCTGAAGAAGAACCGCAAGTGCCTTGTCATCGAGGAGGCATGGAAAGCCATCGCCTCGCCGCTGATGGCCGAGTACATCAAGTACCTATACAAGACAGCCCGAAAGTTCTGGGCGAGCGTGGGCGTAGTGACACAGGAGATACAGGACATCATCGGCAGTCCCATCGTGAAGGAAGCCATCATCAACAACTCCGACGTGGTGATGCTGCTCGACCAAAGCAAATTTCGTGAGCGATTCGACGAGATCAAGGCGATATTAGGATTGACGGATGTGGATTGCAAGAAGATATTCACTGTCAACCGCTTGGATAACAAGGAGGGAAGAAGTTTCTTCCGTGAGGTGTTTATCCGACGTGGATCGACGAGCGGAGTGTATGGTGTGGAGGAGCCGCACGAGTGCTATATGACCTACACCACCGAGCGAGCTGAGAAGGAGGCATTGAAACTCTATAAGCATGAACTGAAGTGCAGACATCAGGAGGCTATCGAGCGGTATTGCAGAGATTGGGATGCCAGTGGCATCGGGAAGTCGTTGGCATTTGCGCAGAAGGTCAATGAGGCGGGGCATGTGCTCAATTTGACGGACGATGGAGCCACTCGCCGCTGACACGGCGAGCACGGGGGCTGATTGATGGAAACGGAAATCCCGGAATAGACGTAAAGCCCAGATGCCCGAAAGCAAAACTTTCGGGAACGGTGGCTGGGTAGTATTTACGATTAGTAGTAAATACGATTAGTAGTGAATACTACCAATAGTAAATACTACAAGTAGTAAAGTAGTGGAATAGTAGAAACTGAAAGTAGTAAAAACGTAAAGTAGTGAAGCAATGAGACGTTTATACCTTATTATAATATATATGTGTCTTACACTTGTCGTGGGAAGGGTTCATGCGCAGTATTACAGCGTGAACTACGACAAGCAGATCGTTGCCGCCATGGCTGCCGCATTCGGTGCTGGAGCTATGGCAGAGAGCTATTATAACGAGCAGGTGGGCGAAATCTTGAAGCACTACAATGCCGCAGAGGTTGCCACTGCCGGCATCTTCGCTGCCAAGTTCTTGGAGCGCAAGGCATTCACCGACCTCGGCATTTGGAGCAGTAGCACGGAGAACTACTATTACCGCCGCATCCACAATATGGTGGCGAACAAGATTATGCCCAAGATATGGACGGTGGCAGGAATGATGCTGAAAAGTCCGCAGACCGCCCTCTACTGGGGCAGTTACCTGATGAAGATATGCGCCGACACAAAGTCGCTGTGTATGCAGTTTGAGAGTGTCGTGACCAACAGTAGCTTGACCTTTGCCGACATTCAGTTCTTGGAAATCAACCAAGAGATAGCCGCCATCCTCAAACTCTCGGAGATAGGCAATGTAGATTGGCAGCAGCTGTTGGATGACATCGCCAGTGTGCCCGGCAACTTCACCGTGGAGAACCTCACCGCCGACATCGAGACGCTTTACAATATGGGAGCATCGTTGGCGACGGCAGGTATCAACGGGGCATCAGGCGCACTCTTGCAGCAGAGTGCCTTCAACGACCTTTTCAATGGCAAGGTGAGTAAAATCATCGACATCTATGACAACTACCATGACCTCTATGAACAGGCAGAGAACGGCATCGGCAGCACACTCCTTAGTCTGGTGGGTGGCGAGGACAACGTGGCAGCCCTCTTCGACCTCTCCAACTACAACATCACCTCGTGGATGACAGACTATCTGAGCGAGACGCAGGGCAACTACTATACACAGCGTTGGTACATTGCCCGACGAGACCAAGGCAGCGTAAGCCTCTGTGACTACTATCCGCCGACCGATGACAACAGTATTCTGAACGGTGACCATTGGTATCGTATCAACACCTCCGACCCCAACTTCTACCCTAACAGCACGCAGCGAGAGCAGATACTGGCCAACTCGGAGAACCATGCCGGATGGAGCCGCAGCCGTGTGCAGCAGCTCAACGCCCAGAGCGACGGCTTCACCTATACGATGAACTATTGGATGTCGTCGTACATCATCAGCCGTGGCGGCAAGCAGACCAAGAAGGCCTACGCCTACGAGATACACGTTACCAAGAGCTGGAACAACGTGGAAGAGGTGTATGAGGATGTCTTCGACTCCTACAGCATGGACTTGAATACCTTCAAGCGTCAGTTGCAGGCACGTCTCTCGGAGTATAACGACAACGAGGAGGGCTATGTCTATTACATCGGCAGTGACGCACGCCGTTACTATCAAGCCACCGATGCCGCCAAACTGAAGGGCGTGGAGAGCGTGACCATCAGCGTCACCTGTTCGGACGGTGTCACCCTCGGACAGGGCAGCACGCAGTACAAGTGCCGTGAGTGCGGCGGTTCGCTCAATGCCCACAGCAAGGAATGCGCCATGAGGACAAGCGTATCAGAAAATAATCTCGACCTATCGGAACTGGACGAGAAGGAACGTGAGGCGAATAGCAAGATAGCCCTGTTGGAGGCGCAGATAAGCCAGTTGGAGACAGAGAACAGGAACCTGCTCACGCAGATAGCCAATGCCTCTGTGGAGGAAGCCCCTGCCTTGCGGCAGCAACATAATGTCAACAAGACGAAGATAGACAACCTGAAGAAGGAATTGGCGACATGGCAGCAGCAGTTGGCAGACATACAGAATGCCAAGAGCGAGGCGGCTAACGACAATGCCACCTCCACCGATGACTACTACCGCATCCCTGCCATCATGCAGGATGTGAAGTCAGCCTACAATCTCACGTGGCAAGGTGCCGGTTCGTGGAACGGCTACACCTACGTCCGAACTGCCACCATGCCCAACATCAACGGCATTATCACCTTCAAGGCGACACTGTCCATTGCAAGGAAGCCCAAGTACTTCCTTGGCATCAAGATACACCGTGCGATACTGCAAATATCGTGGGAGCTGACCTCGGAATACACCGACACACAGGTGGTGGATGTGCTGACCCTTGACCCGAATGCCTCTGACGAGGAGAAGACGAGGCAGGTGAACAGCCGTATCTCGGAGATAGCCCAGGAGTTCCCGTCGTGCAGCATCACCACAGAATATGCCAAGAGCGAGGCAACCCAGACCGCCGACAATGACGATGTAATACACCTGCTCTGGTCGAGCGACCGTCTGGAGATAGCCCGTGAAGTAGATAGCCGTATCACCAAGATTTACGCCGACTTGGTATCATTAGAAAAAATGATGCACTACAAGCGCAGCATCATTGACGTGCTGAAGGACATTCTTCCTTCAATCGACGCAGACCAAGGTCGCAGAAGGACACTCATTGAAGAGTGCTACGAGCGATGGAGAGAGAATGCAGACCCTAACAGAGGGAATGGTGAAGATAACGAGAACGAAAACTGAGGGAGGAACGGAGAATGAGACATACCATCATCATAGCTCTCCTGCTGATTACCCTCTTCCCCAATACAGCCTTGGCGCAATGGGGATTCGATGCGGTATCGGTGGAAGCATACATCAACGACCACAAGAAGCAGCGCAGCCTCTTGCTGGCACGCAGCACTTTGGAGTACAGCAATCAACTGCTGCATGAATACAGCAGTGAAGAGGTGGGCAAATACAAGGAACTGAATGTGGATTTGGACAAATACACCCGGGCCTTCGACATCATCGATGTGATGTACCAGTCGTTGCGCACGGTGCTGAACGTGAAGAGCACCTACCAGACGGTGAGCGACCGCATCAGTGACTACAAGAACCTGTTGGAGGACTTCAATGATAAGGTCATCAAGCGGAAACACATCGAACTGGCTGACACGATGCTCATCAGCATCAACAAGAAAGCCATCGACAACATATACAACGAAGGAAGCCAACTCTACCATAGCGTCAACGACCTCGTGTTGTATGCCACAGGAGCGGCAGCCTGTTCAACTTCCGACCTGCTGATGGTGTTGGACAATATCAACAATTCGTTGGACCTGATAGAAAAACATCTGAACCAAGCCTACTTCCAGACATGGCGGTATGTGCAGCTGCGCATGGGCTATTGGAAGGAGAAGGTGTATCGGACGAGGACGAAGGAAGAGATACTGGAAGATGCCTTCAGCCGATGGAAAGTGGCAGGAAAACTTGACTATTGACGGATTGTAAACAAAAGAAGAACGGACATGAAGAAGACAATGATACTCATCATGGCGGTAGCAACCACCATCAAAGCCACAGCCCAGAGCGTGACCTACAACCACGACTCCTCCAAGCAGAACCAGATAACGGTGATGGAGACAGGTGGCGGTTCTCTCACCCCTGAGTTCTATTATTGGCTGTTACATAACAACTATAAGAAGACAGCGGCAGAGAAGAACAAGTTAGGTTTCCGCACTCTTGCCGGCATCAACCTCTACAACCAAGTAGATGATGCGGAGAAGATAGACTCTGCCCTCACCAAGCGTGCTGAGGTGGAAGCCTTGAACGTAGCCGACCGACAGATAGACCTCGCCTGGCTTGCCGAAAGCAGCAAGATCAACGGTCAGTTGGACAAGATGAAGGCGAACATAGACCATATCATCCCTACAGGAGGCACCATCAACGACAAGCGTCGGTGGGAGGAACTGTACAATATGTACCAGTGTGCCGTGAAAGCCACCAAGGATGCCTATATGCCCAATGCACAGAGAAAGCGGCAGTATCTTAGCATCTATGCCGACCTGACGACACAGAACGAGACACTACTGAAATACCTTGTGCAGCTCAACACCCAAAGCCAGACTACCGCCCTCTTGGCAGCCACCAACGACCGTGTAGTACATAAAGGCAGCATCATCAGCGATGCCAAGAGCCGTTGGCAGGAAAACATGAAGGGCGTGAGGAGCTCGACAGGCACTGACGGCGATGATGCCAACAGCGGTGAGGGTGAAGAAAGTGTGAACAGATAGAAATAAGGGAAGAGAAGAAATAATCACAAAACAGCATAGAGATATGAACGATATTCAGATTTTCAACAACGAGGAATTTGGAGCAGTCCGAACCACAGGAACACCAGAGCAACCCTTGTTCTGTTTGGCTGATGTGGCAAGAGTTCTTGGACTAAAAACCAGCAAGTTGGTACAACGACTTTCGGATGATGTACTTTCAAAGTACCCCATCTCGGATAGTCTTGGAAGAGAACAGGTTACAAACTTTATCAATGAAGACGGACTGTATGATGTCATCCTTGACAGTCGCAAACCCGAAGCCAAACGTTTCCGCAAGTGGGTGACATCGGAGGTGCTCCCCTCTATCCGCAAGCATGGTGCCTATATGACACAGCAGACCATCGAGAAGGCATTGGCAGAGCCAGACTTCCTGATACGGTTAGCAGTCAATCTGAAGGAAGAACGACAAAAGCGTCTGCTTGTCGAACAGGAGTGTGAACACCAAAGGACACGCATCGTTGAGTTGGGATCCAAGGTGGATGACCTGCAACAGGAGGTGACGGAGATGAAGGACAAGGTGAGTTACCTTGACATCATCCTTGCCACGAAGAGCAGTGTCCTGGTCACACAGATAGCACAGGACTATGGCGAGTCGTCCATCCGCTTCAACCGACGTCTGAAGGAGATGAACATCCAGTATCAGCGTGGCAAGCAGTGGATTCTGTATGCCGACTACAAGGACTGCGGTTATGTGACCAGCGAGACCTACCTCATTAAACACAAGGACGGTACGGAGGATGTGCGCATGAACACCAAATGGACACAGAAAGGTCGCCGCTTCCTCTATGAGAAACTGAAGAGCGTGGGAGTCATTCCTGTTATCGAAAGAACATAAAATAAAGAAATAGCTATGGAATCAATATCAAAAATACAGTTACGTCTCTATGCCGCCAAGAGGAAAAACGGCAAGTGGCAGTTGGAGATGTCAAGGATGCCGAAGCGAATCAGCGTTATCGGCAGGACACCCATCGTTGATGAGCATTATATGCCATCTGATTTAGAGGTAGTTTCAATGTCAAAGCTTCACAAATATGTCGGAAGTTACTACGGCAAGATTGTGAAGACCCTCAAAGAGGAAGGCATCATCACCAAGGAATATGGAATGTGGAAACTGCGTGAAGACCTTCAGGACAAGGGCATTGCGGTATATGTCACAGGCAGGATGCGCTGCTTCTACCACTTCTATCTGTCATGGACACCGAAAGGCATAGAGTTTATCAAAGAGATTATCAACAATAGAACCAGGCACTGATGGCAGACAACATACTCAGCGATTTCGGCATCAACATCCTCGAAGAGGAGATTGACGATGTGATATTCCAGACCAACGAGTTCCTGACCGATGCCACCTTCACAGGCTCACAAGGGCCGTTCTGGTGGATCCTCCAAATGTGTATGGCATTGGCGGCACTGTTCTCTATCATCGTGGCGGCAAGCATGGCCTACAAGATGATGGTGAAGAACGAACCGTTGGACGTGATGAAACTGTTCAAGCCCTTGGTGGTGAGCATCATCCTCTGTTGGTGGTACCCACCTGCTGACACAGGCATGACCAACAGCGGCAGCAGCTGGTGCGTATTGGATTTTCTATCCTATATTCCCAATTGCATCGGCAGTTACACCCACGACCTCTATGAGGCAGAGGCGACCCAAATTTCCGACAAGTTTGAGGAGGTGCAGCAGTTGGTATATGTCAGGGACTCGATGTACACTGACCTCCAGGCACAGGCAGACGTGGCGCATAAGGGCACATCAGACCCCAACCTGATAGAGGCGACGATGGAGCAGACGGGCGTGGACGAAGTGACCAACATGGAGAAGGATGCCAGCAAACTGTGGTTCACCTCACTGACGGCAGGGGCCGTGGTGGGCATCGACAAGATAGTGATGCTGATAGCCCTGATCGTGTTCCGCATCGGTTGGTGGGCGACAAGATATAAAATTATATAACAAACTGATTTACTATATTTTATGGCGTGAATAAAAGAGTAGTTTTGTAATTTAGTACCATTTTAGCATCACTATTTAGCCATCGTAAATAGAATCAAGGGATGGCGCAAATGGCATAGGACAATTAACTTCTTTGGCTGCATAATCCACATTCGTTTACCGTCCTCAAATCAGTCAACACCTTCCGGAGATAATCAGACGGTTAATTTATAGCCACAACAAATAGATATTCGCTGATTTTATATTTGTATTGCGTAGTTTTTCTACAATAATCGTATTTATAATTTGTTGTATGAGATTTTATTTGTATCTTTGCACCATACAATAGATAAAATCAACGATTATGATAGCAGAGTTCAGCATTGAGAATTTTTTCTCCATTAAGTCGGTTCAGAAAATCAGTTTTGAACCATCGGCAGATACTTATATGTCTGATGAGTACTCGTATGAAGTTAAGGACGGTGTAAGATTGCTGAAAGTGGGCATCATCTATGGTGCCAACGCTTCCGGTAAAACGAATATATTAAATGCCATTGAATTTTTCAAGATGCTGGTTTTGAGAATGCCTAAAGACAGGACTGAGAAAACCGGGGTTGTCCCTTTCATGTTAGATGACACTTCAAGAAACGAAAAGACAAAGATGTCAATGGTGTTCTATATCAATCAGTCGAAGTACATTCTTAGTTTTGAATTGGATGCAAAGCATATCTATTCCGAGACATTGATTGTTTATGATTCCATTCGCCCGACCAAGCTGTACAACCGAAGTTATGATGCCGCAACAGATTCCACGACCATTGACTTTGGCGTAAACCTGAAAATGACAAAGAAAAGCCAGGATGTGATTTCCGGCAACACTATCAATAATTGCAGTGTGCTTGCCGCATTTGGCAAAAGCAACGTGGAACGGACAAGGCTGAATGATGTGTACGATTATTTTGCCAAGCAGGTAAAAGATGTATTGGCTCCCGGTATGTTGCTTTCGGGATATGTCAAATCACGATTGGATAAAGACGAGGCAGGAGATTTGAAGAAATTCATTTTAAATTTCCTGAAAGCGTCCGATTTCAATATAGAAGATGTGGTATTACATGAAGAGGAAGAGCTGATTACACCTGAATTGGAACAACTGATTCAGAATGCCCCTATTGATAAAGATGCAAAGGCTGAAATGCTTAGAAAGGGGAAAATTACAAATACGGAACTGACCTTCAAGCATAAGGCAGGCGATAAAGTATATGATTTGTCGGAAGAATACGAGTCCAATGGCACCATGAGGTTCTTGGGAATGGCGGTGATACTGAATTTCTTGTTAAAGACCAATCGGTTTGTGCCCATTGATGAAGTGGAGACAAGTATTCATTATGAACTGTTGGCTTATTTCCTGAAAGTCTTTCTGGCAAACAGTAACGGAACATCCCAAATGCTTCTGACCACACACGACATCAATCTTCTCAACGAGGATTTCATTCGCCGTGATACGATATGGTTCACCGACAAAGACGAACTTGGCGAAACTAAAATAGTACGCCTATCTTCTTTGGGACTGCATAAGAATCTTTCCCCATACAATGCTTACAAGCAGGGAAAATTGGTAAAGTTGCCGTTCTTGGGTAGTCAGTATATCAACCTGAATGACTAATGATATGGGACGGACAGTAACAAAAAGTATCGCCATCATAGGCGAAGGAGAAACGGAATGGTTCTATTTCGATTCTCTGAGAATTGCGTGTCGCTATCCTTTCAAGGTCGCTCCGGATTTTCCGCAGCATAGCGACATCAATCATATACTGAAACTGGTAGAATCTTATTTGAACAAGCAATATGATTATATTGTATGCCTGTTTGATATGGACAGGCTGTATCAATATCCTTCCGAAATGCAGTTGTATCAGCGGGCAAAGAAAGAGTATAGCAAGAAGAAATATGCCGGAAAGGTGATGTTTATAGAAACGAATCCTTGCACGGAATTTTGGTTCTTGCTCCATTTCTTGCCTAATGTGGCCTGTCGGCGATATGAAAGTTACGACCAACTGCTTCCCGAATTGCAGAAATACATGCCGGGATATGAAAAGACAAAACGATATTTCATACGCATCAACCTCTATAAATACCTGACAGAGAATGGTAATTTGGAACGGGCGATGTTAAACTCAGAAAAGTTGTGCCAACTCTGCAAGGAATCGCCGGAGGATTTGAAGGCGTATTCGGAGGTACATAAGGTTATAAATCTGTTGAATAACGTGTAAAAGAGGTATTATATATTTCACTAATAAATGCTAAATAGAATATTAACACCATATAAATAAAAGCAAGTATGTCAAATAAAAATCTTACAAATAATCAACTTCTACTCAAAGAAATAATATCTCAAGAATATGAAGACAACAATCAATTTGCCTCACTTGATACTTTTTTTGAATTATTTTCAGCGGGTCAAATATTAAAAGATTACGCATTTAGTAATGAAGAAATAGAAAGTGGCCTTACAGGCGGAGGAAATGATGGCGGTTGTGATACTGCCTACGTTCTCTTAAATAATGAAATTATTACTTCTGACCAAATAGAATCTCTTGACTGTCCCAAGGGTTCATCTTTGCAGTTTATTATAATCCAGTCTAAGAATACATTGGGTTTTGGTGAAGATGCTATTATGAAATGGAAAACAATATCAGATAATTTGTTAGAAATGTCTAATGACATAAACCAATATAAAGAAAGATATAGCGAGGGAATCAGAGATGTTTTCGTTTTGTTTCGCGACGCAATGACAAAATTAATCACTAAGCAACTTAAAGTTTCTTTTAAGTATTATTACGTAACCTTGGGAATTGAAGTACATCCAAATGTATTGGCTCAGGCAGACGAACTTAAAGATATTGTCCGAAAGAAATACCCTAGTGCTACAATTTCTGTACAGTTTGTAACAGCAGACGAACTAATGTTATTATATAATAGTGAACCTGATGTTAACATAACTATAACTTTAGCCGACCAAGCTATTACACTTGGTAAACAGAATGAATATGTGACACTAATAAATATAGCAAACTACTATAAATTCATTACAGACTCCTCTGGTAATCTATTAAAAGGTATTTTTGAATCTAATGTTCGTGATTACCAAGGGAATAATTCGGTAAATTCATGCATAGCAAACACCTTAAAGAATAAAAACGCAGAGGATTTTTGGTGGTTAAATAATGGTATTACCATATTGTCTGATAAAATCACGCCAATTACAAGCAAACAGTTATCTATTGATAATCCTGAAATCGTTAATGGACTTCAAACGTCCACGGAGATATATAATTATTTTTCAGAAAACAAAGATAAGTTAGATAGTGAAAATAGGAATGTGCTTGTAAGATTTATAGTTCCAGATACAGAAGAGGTTCGTGATGATATTATATTTGCAACTAATAATCAAACCAATATCCCAAAATCTTCACTCAGAGTTACAGATGCAATACATCTCCAAATAGAGATGTTCTGTAAAACGAGAGGTTTATATTATGATAGGAGAAAGAATTATTATAAAAATCTCAAGAAAAAAGCTACAGATATTATTAGTGTATCTTTCTTGGCTCAGTGTCTAATAACCCTATTATTAAGAAAACCAGATTTTGCTCGAGCACGACCATCAACATTGCTTACGGATGATAGAACATATAATCAATTATATGCTGAGAATGGTAATTTATTAGTCTATTATAATGTTGGCAAACTCGGAAAGAAGGTGCAAGGCAATTTACGCAAGACGCCAGATTGGACCTCATCTGAAAAAAATGATGTACTATTTTATGTGCTATATGGTGTTGTTATAAAATTATTAGGTAAAACAGATATTAAACCTGTTGATATTGTAAACATAGACTTAAATACAGTATCAGAAGAATTTATTGATTCAATAAAATGGAAGGTATATCATAAATACAGGGAATTGGGAGGCGATGGCCGTATTGCTAAAAGTCCTAATTTTATAACCTATATAGATAAAATTATAGGGGATAACGAATAATATAATATTGTGGATTTTCCTATAAATTGTATCAAGGAATGTACTCTATATTATTTATGAAGCAAATGAGTTTTAACGAGGGCAATAGTATGACGCTTGCCCTCGTTTATTTTTACATCGGTTTTATCATTGATTCTATGAAAGTAATTTCTTCTTCTGAAAGTTCGTATTTCGCATAGAGTTGTCGGTCAATTTCGGCAACACTCTTTTCCCAATCAATGTCGGATTTTGAGGTAAAGTCTTGCAACGGAACAAAACGCCACGTTTCTTTACTATTATCTTGTGTAACTTTCAATATTCCAAGCAATGTTCTGGCAAATTTAGATTTGACATATTTCAGAGCAGCCATAGCTTCTGTTTGTTCATTAAATGTACCAATCCCTATAAAGGATTGCGTATAACCGATTAACGGTTCACCGATTAACGGAGTTGACAGCACCTCTCCTATAGCTCCAGTACCATTACTTTTAGGAACTATAACTTTCCATTTACCTAAACAAGGATGGTCTTCGATGAATGACGAATTTATCCATCTAATCTCTCTGACATTCTTTATCAAACCAAGCATTTCAATATCCTCAGCCTGCATTTTTTGCACATGGAATATTTCACTAAGCCCAAAAATGGAAGTAGTTAAACGACGTTCATTACCATTGCTGCCAATTCTCGATTTTAATTCTGGATGTTCTTTATAAAGAATGCTTAAATCAAATTTGTTTTGCGGATATATAATGTTGCTTAAAGGAGTAAAGGTCTCATTATTAGCGACCACCTTTCGGTAAATACCATTAAGTTCTGAATATGCTGTAAATGAGCCAATCTTTCCAAAAGAGTAATTAGCGTCACGATAGCATACAGCAACACCTCCTTTTATATCAACATTTGGGAAAACATCTGTACTTTTTGCTTTATACCATATTATCTTAAAATGCTCATCGTTAAGCATTTTAAGATTCCAATCATGGGGTGTCTTGCCTGCATCAAACAGATAACGTGCGGGAGTAATAAGAGTAGCCTTGTCTGATATTCTAAATGAGACATCCATAAAATAGTTGTAAACTGGAGTGTCGCTTGTCCGTTCTGTTATTATCTGATACGGTGGATTCCCCACTATCGCATTGATTTTCATATTCTTTATTCCTGTTCTGTCCGTAATAAATTTATCTACCTGCTTGATAAAATGTTCCGGTTTGTTTTTGATTTGATTGATTAAGTCCTCGAAGTATCGGGTGTTTACCTTTGCTTTTCGGAAACCTATAAGGGTGCGTTTGGTAATGCTCTTTGCCATCGGAGTTTTGCAGATGACAAAGATGTTTTCAGCCACTACCTTGTCCCATATTCGTTGTTCATCTTCGATACTTGACACCGAAAATAATGAGTTCTTGACCCTTGTGCGATAAATGCTATATGCCATATAAAGAGGATATAATCCAGACTTTGAATTTATTTCAAGGATTCGTGAATCTGGGGCAAACACATTGGCTGTCACTTCGCCACGGTCAATGAAACGAGGGTCGGACAAGGTGGTTTCATAGTCCTTTTCAAAGAAGTTATATCCTCCCAAACAATCGCCAAGGTGCATGTTCACCACACGCCAAGGCGTAAGCACCGTTTCCTTGTCGGGATTGCGGAACGTGCTGAATATATCCGTTATACGCTCGATGCGTTCCTCCACACTAAGTTTGTCCGCGGCACGAGCCATGGCACGGATGCGCTTGCCTGCCGCACAGAATATCTCCGGATCGTAATATTTCTTTATGCTGTTGAACTTCTGTTTGGTTACGCCTTTGGGCATGAACTCCTCCCATGACTGAGAGTCAATGAGGGAAGCGAAGTTGTCAATGGTTATCTCTTGTGATTCATCTTGTAACTCTGCACCGTAGATAAGCAACGGCATACGGATGGAGATACCCCGAAGAATGGAGATGGCAGCCTTGCGGTTCTCCTTTTTCTTCTTTAGTTCCGCGAGACGCTGCTTTTCTTCCTCTGTCAATGGTTGCTTGTCCCTGCCTCTCTTCTTGGATTTCTTTTCAAGGTCTTCAAGTTCCTCGTATTGCTCATCGGTCAGTCCTTGGTTGTTGATGTCCACCTGATTGGTCTTTGGCATTGCCTTGGTTTGGCCGATAATCTTTTTCAGGTCGTCAAACTCCTGCAATTCCAAGTCGTTGAGCTTCATCAACTCGTCATTATACAGGCTCCTGTCCTCGAAACCGTTGCGGACAACCCTTTCCACATAAACACGTTTAAGCTGTTCCAACATCTTGGGTACATCGAACTGGCTCATCTTGGAGCCTTCGATGGAGATAATCGGACAGAAGTTCAGGAACTCGCCCATAATCTTACGGTCGTTGCCGCTGGTCTTTCCTGCCTTGGCAGAAATCTTTGCTGTCTCGGCAATGACTTTCAGTGTTCTGTCAGGAGCGAAGTCAAACACATAACACTGCTCTTTGACCCTTCCGTTGATGGTGGCAGGTGTCTGCACACGGAAGATGGTCTGCATATAACTTGATGTGGCGGTATTATAAGAGCCGGACAACATGAATACGCCCGTCCACGCCTTGACACTGACACCCGTGGTCAATCGTCCGCAAGACAAGGTAATGGTACGGGTGGCATCAGGGTCTTTGCCGATGGCTTCTTCCACCGCAGCAAGAGCATCCTTGCTCTCTTCGTCCTCGTCACCGTCTCCTGCCACATTCACCACCTTGAAATGCTGGAATACAGGATGTGATTGTAGTAAAGCACTCATGGCACGAGCCTCCTTCACACCCGGCAACATCCATAGCGTATGACGGAAGATGTTGCGGTATTCCTCGTTGGCAAACGGATAGCAACTGTCCTTGTCCTCCTTGGAGATAAGATTCAAAAATGCCTTCACATCTTTTTCATGGATGAAAGTTCCGTTATCATTGACCCGAAAAAACTCTCGGAAGTTGAAAGCCACATCTTCATCCACGAACTCATGGAGTAAGCGTCCAAGGTCGTAGGTATAGATGTTCATCGTAGGTAGAGAGGCGTATGGATTCGGATCACCGAAATGGGTCAAATCCCATGAAGCCTTTGCCCGTTGCTCCATCACATAGTCCCAAGTGTAAATCTCGTCCTCCTTGAAGTCGTCCAACAGGTTGAACGGAGTGCCGGAAAGTCGCAGTATCTTTGTATTTGCTTTTGTCAGTTCCTGCATGACAGCCTTGCCGAGTTCCGTCTGTGTCCCTTCGTGCGCCTCGTCCACGATGATGCAATCCCAAGCTGTGGCAAACACTTCATTGTTCTTGTCGAAGTTGCCGCCCACAAGTTCAGAACCGCGCAAATCCTGCATGGAAGCGAAATACACATATTGGCATTTGCCCTGTTTTGCTCTCGCTTCAAGTGAAGCATGGCTGTCACCATTGTTCTTTGAGCCGTATGCAAAACAGGGACAGTCATAGAATATCTTGCCGAAATCCTCGAACCAGCCGCTATCCACCACAGGGCGATGAGTAAGAATCAAAGTGCGGCTGAAATCCATGTCTTTCACCACCTGCAAGGCCGACAATGTCTTGCCGAAACGCATCTTGGCGTTCCAAAGCATCTGGTTACTTTTCCTGAATTGCTTCTTGGTCTTTTCGATGGCTTCCCGTTGTTCGGGACGGAACACAATCGGTGTTTGGTCGTGTGAGACTTCGGCAGAAGACAACGATTCCCGACCTTCCTTTACGGCTGTTATTGCCCGCTTGACGGTTTCAAGGTCGGTGATGAACCACTCGTTGGCTTTGTTCTCGGTATCGAATATCTTTTTCCTAATGCCGGAACGTTCCAAAACGCTATGTACTTCCTTGTCGTTGAAAGAGCACAAGCCCTTTTTGCTGTTGTATATCGTAAGTTCCGTATATAAGAGGTCGTATGCAATGCCTGCCGTTTGCGTATATTGGTTGATACGTTTCTTCGCGGACTCGTTGAGAGCCTTGCTGTTCGGAGCAAGACCGAAGACATTGTCATTGTCACAAGTGGCCTCGCCCACTTTCAGGCATCCCCTGTGTGCAGCATCATTGATGCGGAACACATATATCAGTTTTAATTTTAGTGAAGATGTGAATTTCATACTGCACTATTTTATGAGGTCGATAAATCGGATTCGTTTTCCCATCTTTCCCGCTTCAGGGTCTTTGGCCCGCCAGTCCTTGATTTGGCAATAGATACCATTATGCCTGCGGATGTCATCTTTCTGACAGCCTTCGCATTGACTGACTTCTTCCCTTGTCCCGAACAAGTCGGCTACAATAGTCCGGCGTTCACCGCAACTGTTTGGGATGACACCTTTAAGCCCGTCCATCTGCCAGACGTTCCATGAAATGATGTAGGCGATATAATTGATGGATTTCAACAAGGGTCGCTTGCCGAACTTTTGTTGATAGTATTCGATAAAGGAAATAAGCATGGATTCACGGGCAATCAGCAAGTTATCGCCTTGCCATTCGTAAGCGTAAATGCTCTTATACGCTTCCTGTACCCATTCCAACCATTTGCCGGAAGTTTCCGTATTTTCGCCTACAATCCGCAACTTGCGGTCAAGCAGCCCGATACGCTGTTCTAAGGGAATAGCCTCCCCCGTTGTGGTGTCATATCTGCTTATAATATACGGGGCTTCCCCGCAGGTTATCTCCAATCGGTTGTCACGTACATAATCTTTCCAAGTCTTACCTTCCGGAAATTGAATTTTCTCTGAGTTGGGTCTCCACCGATGACAACCCTGTTCGTCGGTGTACTCCGTATTGAACACATCCTTTCTTCCAAACCATGCTTCATCGATCAGGTTGTTCTGCGCATTGCATATCCATGACGGAGTGAACACCTCTGCCATTTCTCGCGAACGTGCGGTTTGGGTGTCACGACTTTTGAGAATACGCGGCATGATGACATGCCCGTTATCTCCAGTAATAAGACAGGGAAGAATTGGCGAATCATATTGATACCCTTCGCCCAGATATTCATAATCGGAAGTAGCCCAAAAGATATTGCGCTGAATATCCTCCTTGCTCGTCGTATGGTCTTTGAGCAGGATATTCAACAGTTCGGGCGAAAGCCGAAAGATACTATCTTCCAATATATCAACTTCAACAGGCATTTTATATCGGGTTTATGAGTATCTCTTGATAAGAGAGCCATCCCGAAGAAATAAGCACTAATAATCAGTGCTATAAGAACCCGATTTGACGGATTTACAAAACAGATCCTCGCAAAATACCTTTCATATATCATTATAAATGAGGATTGAACACGGTTTTTGAAATATTATGCGTACCTTTGCGAAATAAACTATATCTCTTATCAAGAGATTCGTCTTTTCGCTCAACACATTTCACCATAAATATCCGGTCAAAAATCTTTCAGGATAAGGCTGTTCGCCTTGTCCACCACGCTTGTGTCAAGCGATGCGAGATAGATGCGCGTGGTCTCTTCCGAATCATGTCCCATGCCCTCACTGATGACAGAAAGAGGGATGTTCTTGCTCTTGGCAACGCTCGCCCAACAATGCCGGGCAACGTGCATGGTCAGCGGTATGTTCAATCCTGCCAGACCAGCGACTTCCTTCAACGCCACATTGATGCGGCAGATGGCGTTACGGTATTGTGTCCGCTCATCGGAGCATGGGTTGGTGATTATCGGCAGGAGGTAGCGGGTGGCCGTATTCTCGCCGTACTTGGCGATGATGTCTTCCATGCACTTCTCCCATTTGACTGTGAGCTGCTGCCCGGTCTTTCTTCTACGGTACGTGATTATTCCGTTCTTCAAATCCGATTTTTTCAGATAGGCCATATCAATGAATGACATGCCACGGGTATAAAAGGAGAAGAGGAACATATCCCTTGCATAGTCCAGATGCGGTTTCAGAGTCAAATCAAGTTCCTTAATGTGCTTGATGGACTTCAATGGAATGGCGCGTTTTACCGTCTTCCCGATGCCAGTGTAAACGTGCTTGAAAGGATGCTTCTGTTCCGTCAGTTCCTTTTCCACGGCACGGTTGTAAACGGCACGGAGTATGCGCATATAAAAGGAAACCGTGTTGGGGCAGATGCCCTTGCCTTTGAGCCAGGCCTCGTAAAGCATCATGGTGTTGCCGTCTATCTCGCACAAGAGTATGTCCTGCCCCTCACGGAACTTCATAAAACTGGCCAATGCCGCCGTATAGGTTTCTGATGTGCGGACTTTGCCAAGCTGCTTCAACTGTCCTATGATGCCTTGCATGAAACGGAACAGCGATTGTTCGCCCGTTTGCCCGTTGAACTTCTCGACGATGCTGTCAGCGGAATAAATTCCTCCCTGCCTGTCGCATTGGGCGACTATGGCTTTCAACCGTCCGGTGTCCCAGTCGATATGTTCCGCCACTTCACGGAGATACCGTTTTCTATTTTCGCCGATTTCGGGCAGGATTTTAACAGAGGAAGTTCTCTTGTCCCATTCCGTATCAAATATGCGGTAGTCCGTCTTGACTTGGCGGACTATGCGCCCGTGGATTACCTGATAATATATGCTGCCCTCCCTGCCGCTCGCGGTGGAAGGACGAAATTTCACTTTTATGGATGCCATTCACTTTATTTTTGTTGTTTGGATTGTTTTTCTTCCTCTCTCACTGTCTTGACTTGCCGGTTGAATATGGCCAGCGTGGAGTCCACACCGACAACATCCACCAGTTTCTCGTAAGCCCCGACAGTTACTGCCAGTTCCGGGTACAGTTCGTTGAGCATGACCGTGGTCACATGGTGTTTGTCTGCAACCGTTCTCAACCGCCTGTTTTCTTCCCGGTACTCATGCCATTGTACCCAACTGACGGCAAACAGGACAAAGAATACGAGCGTACAGCCCATGCCAGTCCATACATATGGGTTCTTGTGCCAGCCATCGGGAACTTTGCTCCATAACAGCCTTATTGCATTTATTGCCTTGTCCGAGCGGATTATCTGCCATAGTTCCGATATGACACTTTGCTTTTGCCGCACCTGTTCCGAAGTCTGCTTGTCTTTTTCCACATGGGCAGTCAGCATTTCCAATATTTTGTTGAGCAGTTCCTTGATAGTGGGAACTCCGTGCTTACGCATATCCTTCTCGTTGGCTTCGGTGTATAACCGCAGACTTGCTACCGCTTCATCACCTATTGATTGCTTGTATTCCTCGATGGTCTCTTTGCTTCCGAAAATGTCATTGACATTTTCCGGGGCATTGCCATTGAAGAACCGTATAACAGGTTCCAGTCTCACCGTCAGCCTTTTCAATGCCTCGTCCTTGTCCGAACTGTCTTTTGCGTCCAGCTTTTTCTTGACATCCTCGATGTCTTCTGCCAATGCCCCTATAAGGTCGGCTATGCTCTGTTTGTTGTCCTTCATCTTCTTCTCCTCCTTGGTTTATGTTTGTCCTTTTCGTTGTCATTCTCGCCCCAGCCGCTTTCGTTTCTTCCACCTCCGCCGCCGGATGACACCTTGGCTTGGTGCGGTTGCACGCACAACTCCATGAGTGTGCCGATGGTCACTTGAACGATGTTTGAACTGGGTTCAGCAGGGATGCTTCCGTTGCCGTCCACTTCCGCTTTGGCCGGTGACGGCTCTCTTATAAAAGTATCAGCCGTATTGTTGTGGAATCCCACATCCTGCCGGGTCGGTTGTGGCTGTTCTTGCACACGGGGCTTCCATTCCATGCCCTCTGCGATTTGGTTCCCGAAGAGCCTGTTCAACTTATAAAAACTCATACTCCGGTCTATCTGTGAGCCACTGAACGAGATTTCATTCTTCGTGAACGATACTCCGATGATTTTACCTTCGTTTCTATTGTATTTGAAATTCACCCCGATACCCTGTTTTGCCAGCCTGTCACACAAATCCGACCAGCAGTTGCAATGGGGTAATGCCGCCTTGATAGCATCATAGATTTGGTATTTCACCTTGTCCTTGCCACGCAGACGGTCACGCTTCACGTTCATCTTGCCCTTGGAGAAGTGCAGTCCGTATTCCCTCGTGAGAGCTTTGCATACTTTTACATTACGCACATTATCGTTGCTGTCACTGATGGTGTTCCCGTCATTGTCCACCCTGTTGGCCACGATATGCAGATGCTGGTGTTCCCTGTCGGTATGACGGCACACGATGTACTGGGTGTTCGTTATGCCCATGCGCCGCATATATTCACGGGCAATTTCGACCATCAGGGCATCCGTCAGCTTGGGTGCATCCTCGTGTGCGAAGTCCAGCGAAATATGGTACACCGGATTTTTCAGCTTGCGTCCCGGCTTGTCATCCGCCTGTCCCTGCATACTCCTTGCGATGGTGGTGTTGTCATCCTGTCTCACGTCCTTACTGTCGATAAGCCTTGCCTTCTTCGGGTTGTTCACGTAGTTCACCACTCTGGCGAAACTCGCCCGTTTTTTCAAATCGCCCATCATATCCTCTCGATGATTTTATTGAACTCGTCCAGCAAGTCCATGATTTTGCCTTTCAAAAGAGAAAAGCCCTGTTGGTGCGCCATCTTCGTCAGTTGGTTCAGGTTGTTGCATCCTCCCTCCAGCATCCTTATCTGCTGCCTGTCTTCCTGTGTCCGTGCAGACACAACCTTGCCGTATAATAACAAATCACGCAGGAAGTGTGACGGTTTCTTTCCTGTATCTGTTATCCGTTTCATGACCGCTTTCCATTCGGCAAGCGTGAGCCGTGTGGATATGGTCTTTGTCCGCGCCTTGCCTTTCACCGTTTTTGGGCGGCCTCCCTTGTTCCTGTTCTCCTGATATGTCATATCCGTTTTCTTTTATTCGTTAAACCGTTCTGTTTTTTAGGGCTGAATTTGCGGCTTGCCGTTTCCTGTGTGGCCGGATCGCCGTTTGTGGCGTGGTTTTCGTGGACGAAAACATTAACTTGCCAGCCCTAAAAAATATCCCTTCTAAAACATTGTCGCTTGCCATTCCTGCCGCTTCATTCCTGTGGCTGTTTCCATTCCCGTGAACCGGACAGTGTGTTGCCATCCTCTAAGACAGGTGTGTCGTCGGCATCCACGGCTGCATTTTCCGCAGTGCTTTCCATTCCGCTTTCGGTTGTTGCTGCCGTTTCGGTTTCCGCTGTACCTGTTTCTTCTATAATAGGATTGGAATGGGTCGGATTCATGGACGGCAAGCCATCTATTCCCTCTGCCGTTTCTTCTATCGGTTTTTCTTTCTTCTTCCTTGCCGAACTGCGGCGCAAGGTCTCTAATTGTTGCCCGTTGAAAAGGAATACACGTACCCCTTCGTATGCCTTGATTGTCTGGCGGTATGTCGGATTCTCGATGAGCCGCCCTGCTATCATCCACGACTTCACGCACACCATGTCTATGATGGAAGTCACGGGATTGGAATCAACACGGATTAGCCCGCGTTCCGAGAAATCCTCCAACAGGCGGGACACCGCCTTGCGCCCGATGCCCCATTCCTTGGCCAGTACCAGCATGGAGCCGTCCGCCTGTCCGGGATGGACGGCATAGCCCAATCCACGTTTGGTGTTCTGCACTTCCGATACTGTCATCTTCGACAAAAGGGAAAGAAGATAGGTAAGGTTGCATATCCCGTCCGTGCTCCCGTGCAGGAAGTACCATGCCTCCACGGACATTGCCATCTCCAATTTGTAGCACGGCAAAACAAGCTGCTTCAAATTCTTCATAAGTCTTGATTTTTTTTGTTGTGCGTCTTGTAAATTATCCCTTGGCGTTCTTGTCGGCCTTCCTGTTGGTGGCTTTCAGGCTCTTGATGCGGTCTATCTGTTCCTTGGGAAACAGGACACGCCGTCCTATCCGCTGTCCTTTGATGTGTCCCAGCTTCTCGTGCCGCCAGATGGTCGCTATGCTCACGCCCCATTTCTCCGCCAGTTGCCGGATGGTGTAATACTCCGATGTGTCCTGTGGTGTCTGTTCCTGCCGGTATTCCTCAAACGCGCACCTCACGCTTGCGCCGATAAGCTGTTGAAGCTCGTCGCGCGATACCAGTACCATTTCTGTCTTATCTGTCATAATCCACTGATTTTAAGTTCATGGCGGCAAAGGTAGGGCAATAATGAAACCTGTGAATTTGTGGTATTCTGTGAAATGACACCGAATGAAAAAAGCCGTCAAACAACTGGTGCTTAACGGCTTGTGGAAGTCTGTGGGTTGTGGTGAATTGTAGCCACCTGTGGGTTATGTCACTATTTTATCATGGGAAGCAGCTCTTTGAGCTTCGTTATAAAGGTTTTCTCCACGTTATACTTGGCGAGGCTTTCGGGTGTCAGCCCCATGGAACGGGCTGCGGATGCCCTGTAACCTTTCCAGTCCTTGAAGTAGGCTTTGGACAGCAGGATGGCGACACAGCGCATCTTGCCTTTCACGCAACTACCGTATATCGTGGAATAGTCGGCACGCATGACGGCACGGAGAAAGTCCCGGTCGGAAACGGCATTGCCGTCCAATAGCGACTTACCCTTGTCGGGGCCGCTCTGTACGGTGAAGGTGGTAAGGAAACGGTACAGCCTTAAAACGGGAACCTGCGCGGTCGTGCTGAACGCACCGCCTTGCATTGTATCTGTAGCGGTAAAACCGGATGATGCTTCTTCTGTACAAGAGGGTATTGTTTTGGATGTTGCCAACTTGGATGCGCTTTCATGCAGTACGTTCCTCTTGACATATCCCATCGTCATGGCGATATGGAACATCTTTATTCCGGCAGACTGTGCTTTCACATCATCATTTTGGGACAGCATGGAAAGGTGGATGGCTTCTGCAAAATATTCCGTGAAAAGTTGTGCCAAATCCTTGTCGTTGGCATTGACAATATACTCCTTGACGGCTTGGATTTTCGCCTTATCCACTTTGGCAAGCATGGCATACATTTCTTTCCCTCTGTTCCCGTCTGAATCCTTTGCACACTTCCGTATGGCGGAACGGATGGTGTCGATGCAGTCGGTGGCTTCGGTACGTGTCATTGGCTTGGGAGAAATATCAGAACCTTCCGGCGATACTTGCTCCTGTTCTTTTTCGGGAAAGAAGTATTGCCTTATGACTTCCATGCTCAGGTAAGCCACCCCTGTACGGAAAGCCGCCTTGTCCAAGTCCGCATATTTGGAGCAGATGCCATGAAGCCTTTTCGTGTCATCGTGCAGCCCGACGAATTTCCGTGCCAGATCCTTATCCTCGTGTTCGGTGACATATTCCCTGATGCCGGCCAAAAGAAAAGGCAGGGGCTTCAGGCTGTATCTGATGTTCCGGCAAATATCCTTGCAATCCGTTTCGTCACTGCCGGAAGACTTGTCGGCAAGCGATTCCGCAAGTTTCAGGCTCCCACTGATTACGTTGGACAGCTTGAACAGGTCGCTAATGATGTCAAATCTTGATTTTTCCATAAGCACCTTCTTATATTTTGATGATACCCTTGAAGTCCTTTAATGCTATGACGGCCTTTTCCTCCGCATCCAGTTTCAGGTAGCGGCGCAGTTGCGCCTCGCTGCTGTGTCCGGTGATGGCTTGGATGGAAGGCAGAGGGACGCCAGCCTTATACGCGTTGGTGGCGAAACTCCTTCGGGCTGTATGGGAAAGGAGCATGTCGCAGAACCTCCTTCCCCGTTTGGGGTTGAGACGCTTCTCGTCAAAACCGCAGTCATGTGTCCAGCCGAGCAACAGGCCGATGGTCTTCACCAGCTTGTTCATTTCATTGGGATGAACCGGGGGCAACTTGCCGTCATACTTGGCAAGTATGGCTCTCACGCGCCTGTCAACGGGGATATAGACTTTCTTTTCCGTCTTCTGTTGGGTGATGAGTATGAACTCAGTGCCGCCGATTTCCGTTATCATGTCCTCGCATATCCTTGAATAGTCGGAAACACGCTGCCCGGTCAGGCAGCCCACGACGAAAATGTCCCTCACGTGCTCCAGTGTCCTGATATGGGTGATGCGGCATTTGGAAAGTTGTGCCAATTTCTCGTCCTCGCTGATGTCAAGTGATTCCAGTCTCTTTTTCACAGCTTCCTTGGTGGAAAGGTCAAGGTCAAGCATTTCCTGTATCTGTTCCGGCGTGAGATAGATGTTGTCCACTTCCTCCTTTTTCGGCACGAAGTCGGAATGACGGAAATCATCGCATTTGGTCAGCTTGTCCTCGTAAGCCGCCTTTGCCACCGTGCGGACATCGGTCATATACGAGTTGATGGCGTTGGGCATCAAGCCCCGTTCCTTCCAGTAACCGACAAGGCTGTTGCGTGTCTCCATCGTCATGTCATCCAGTCCGAGTTTGCGGTGGGTTTCCTTTTGGTAGTTAAGAATCTGTTTTTGGATAATGCGCAGACCTTTTATATAGGCAGGTGATACTTTCACGGTACGGCCTTTCTTGGTGCGCCGTCCGGTTTCCATGTCTTCTATATAAGAGGTGAGGAAATCCTCGAACAGCATCCTGCCTTTGGGCTTGACCTCCACAATCTGTATCATTCCGTTGAGCACGTCGTGTTTCACGCTCTCGATGATGTTCTTGGCCTCCTTGGGGTTGAAGCCTTCCGCCTCGAATGCCGCCTTTATCCTCGCGAGGACTTGGGCGAACTGCCCGTACTTTATCCCGATGCTCGACATCAGGGCTGACGAGGTGTATTGCAGGCTGCGGTACTTTTCCCATTCAAGCTGCTTGATGGTGAAGCCCGTCACGACTTTCATGTTCGCCTTTCCGGTGCGCACACGGGCATAGATGGAACCGTAGTCCTCCTTTCCGGCCTTGGATGATTTGATGAAGATGAAATCCATACGCGATATATCTTGGTTACTGTGATGCAAAGGTACAAAATATATCCCGAAATATGGTATCAAATAGTACCAATATTTTCTAAAACCGTGAAATTTCGTGAGTATGCAAACCAAATGAAAACATCTACAAATAACTGATATACAAAGATAACCTATAAAACGGAATTTCACTGAATATATTTAGTGAATAGTGGGCGACGATATACTGTCAGCAGATATTGCTCGGAATGCTCACTATATTCGGTCCAATACAATGGGCATTTTCGTTGCTGCCCAAGTGGGAAGGAGCGTGGGCGAAGTGGCTAACCCGTTATTTGACAGTTCATTTCTACGGAGCCATGCTCTACTTCGTCGGTTTCTACGTCCTGTTGCTGTTTGATATTGTGCTCTGCATACAGGTAGAGAACCTGACGGCCATCACCGCCAGTGAGCAGACGATGGCAGCCTATCTGCAAAACTCGTTCTTCTCGGCAGGCTATCTGATGGCAGCGAGCATCGTGGCGTTGAAATGCCTGAACCTCGTGCCCGACCTTGCGGCATGGATGATACCAGAGGGCGACACCGCCTTCTCAACCCGAAACTTCGGCGAGGGCGTGGCACAACAAGCCAAGATGACGGCTACGGGAACCATGGCGACCGTGATGAGATAACATGTGAGTGTGCGGTGAGTCACCGCACCTCCTATTGAAACAAATAAAAGTAACCATCAAGAAAAATGAAAGCAAAAAATGAAATTGAGCGTTGGCTCAAAGATGAGAAATTCATGGCGTTTGCCAACAAGCGTGCAAAGGAAGAGTTTTTCAATTCCGAAAACAACTACATCGACCCACAGTATGAGGAGATGGCAGAAGGCTTTGAGGATAACGACGAGTATGTAGTGCCTATGGTAGATTACCTGAGTTATCGCTTGCATCGTGCCAAAATCTACAGAAATCGACGGAGACGTGAACGTGACATCTGGTGGGTGTGGATCCAACTGAAATACGAAGGCATCTACGTAGAGGCTTGCATCAAGTATTACGCCAAACTGGTGGAAGAAGTTGAGAAGGACATATACACCATCCTGCACCGTGAATATGTGAGAATGAAGAGAAATCAGACCTCAAACAAGCAGTAACGTATGGTAATCAAGAACTTAGAAAACAAAATCAAGCTGGTGGGCATCATCTGCTCTGCGTTCCTCATGGGCTGCATCATCATCTCGGTGTCGAGCATCTGGACGGCGCGCTGCATGGTGACGGACGCGCAGCAAAAGGTGTATGTATTGGACGGCAACGTGCCCATACTGGTGAACCGCACCACGATGGAGGAAACGCTGGATGTGGAGGCAAAGAGCCATATCGAGATGTTCCACCATTATCTTTATATATGTTTTCCATCGGAATAAATCAGAAACAAAAGGAATGTATTATAGCTATATATCAGTATTTTACATAATTTTTCAAGAAGGATAATTGGTTCTCATTTTTGCTAAATCGGGTTAATT